>Ga0233450_10005364_pt1 | contig 11162 bp, 9 predicted proteins | sample 011ome_30_FD_189956 | JGI IMG/M metagenome (GOLD analysis project Ga0233450, IMG submission 189956) | Coastal salt marsh microbial communities from the Groves Creek Marsh, Skidaway Island, Georgia - 011501CT (spades assembly) | ecosystem: Environmental > Aquatic > Marine > Intertidal zone > Salt... | reverse complement strand
TCGCGATGACGATGATGATTCAGACGACGACGACGACAAAGAAGTCACCGGGGTAAAAACTCTGTTCGGGGTTCCGATGACTCCGGAAACCTCCGCCATCGCGCTCGTGTATTTCGTCCAAGGCGTCATCGGTCTCGCCTCGTTGGCGAAGAGTTTTTTCTTGAAGGACGAGTTACACTTGTCGCCGGCGGAAGCGGCGGTGGTGATGAGCATATCGTCTTTACCGTGGCTGGTGAAACCTTTGTGGGGGTTTATTTCGGATACCGTGCCTTTGTTTGGGTATAAACGGAAATCGTATTTGTGTTTGATGGGCGTCGTCGGATGCGTCGCGTGGTCGACGTTGAGTCAAGGCGTTTCGGTGGTCGATAATCGATGGACGGCTAGTTTTCTATTCGCAGTCGGGTCTTTGAGCATTGCTTTTTCGGACGTATTGATTGATTCGATCGTCGTGGAGAGAGCGAGAGAGTCAGAGGATAATTCAACGACTGGGTCGTTGCAAAGTTTGTGTTGGGGAATGGTTGCGTTTGGCGGCATAGCGAGTAGCTATTTTAGCGGCGAGTTGGTGGAGGAGAAAGGAAGCGCGTTCGTGTTTGCGTGCACGGCGGTATTTCCACTGCTGATTGCCGGTGCGGCATTTTTGGTCAAGGAAGAGAGAAAGGATTTTTCGACGAGTAGTGAGATGGTTGCGAACGTCGTCGTCTCGGGTGGTGAGAGAGAGGAAGAGAAGAACGGAAGCGTGGTTGAAGCTGGGAAGGAAACGCTTTCAACGTTATGGTCTGTGGTGAAACAGAAACAAATATGGGGACCGGCGTTGTTCATGTATTTATGGCAAGCGACGCCGTCCCCTGGATCGGCCATGTTTTACTTTTCGACGAACGAGTTACACTTCAGCCCGGAGTTTTTAGGCCGAGTCTCCTTCGCGCGTTCGTTAGCGGCTTTAGGCGGCGTCGGGTTGTACAACGCCTACTTCAAATACGTGCCATTAAAGAAGATGTTTACGTACTCTGCGATTTTAGCGACGGCGCTGGGATCGACGCAACTTTTGCTGGTCTCGGGGTATAACCGCGAGCTTGGGATTAGCGACGAGCTCTTTGCGTTAACGGACAGCGCCGTCTTGACCGTGCTCGGCGAGATTTCGTTTTTGCCGGTTTTGGTTTTAGCCGCGAAAATCTGTCCGAAAGGCGTCGAAGCGACTTTATTTGCATCGTTGATGTCGTTGTTCAACTTTGGTGGCGTAACCTCGCAATTTCTCGGCGCTGGTTTGACTGAAAAGCTAGGCGTTACCGCTGATAATTTCGACAACTTGTTCGAGTTGGTCGCCATATGTAATTTCACCACGCTGTTGCCGCTCGCGGCGATTGGATTCTTAAACGAAGTCGAACAAGAAGAAGAAGAAGAAGGCGACGACGGCGGCGGTGACGGAGAAGAAGGACAGAAGATGATACAGGCGTAGAAGTAGTAGTGATAAAATAGTCTAGCACCTAGTAGAAATAAATGTCGTGTTATTTTATACGTTGTACGTAGTGTTTGTATTTTGGCATCCGATGAGTACTCGAAACTCAGCGACGAAGGAAATTTTTCCCGTCGCAACCATTTCAGATGTAGAAAGCCCCTCTGACTGCATTTCGCAAGTCGTCATCGGGGACATTTTGTAAAGTTTTTTGTCAGGAACTCCCTCGAATCGCGAGTGATTGTCACTGGGACAACTACTACGAGCGTAAATCTACGAGAACGGTGATGAAATGTTTGCCCTCGAATCGCGAGTGATTGTCATCGGGCGTTGTCAAGCGGGATCTTTTTGTCAAAAACAGAACTTACGAGCGCAGCGTTGTCGCATACGATAATTTCGATAATCTTCTCTTTTCTCCTTTCCAGAGTCTCCTCTTTTCTTTTTTCCTCCCTCTTTTTCTCGCTTCTTTTTGTCTTGCGTTGTGTATTGTTCCTAAAAAACCATAAAATGAGACGTAAAACGTCAAGCTTTTACCGATTGTCAATTCATAATACTTCCGTGGATACCCATCCTCACGGTCTGTTGTTAATTCACCCCACAACATTATTTCTTTCTCTCTTTATTCCAACCATCATTTGTTGTTTTGAAACCTTTACTAAACACCACTTCATCCAAGATAAAATTCTAAAGCAATACCCGATAGTACTAATACTATAAATCAAGCGCATAAAGCGTAATAATAACGTGTGTTGTTGTTTCCTGTGAGGCGTATCTATGTGTGTTGTTGTTGTCGTGTACTTTTCTAATCCCATGGGCATTGAACGAAATCAAACAAAGAAAAAACCAATAATGCAAACCAAGTGTGTAAAATATTCTATATAATAGCATCCAATTTTTGAGAACGGAAAATCTGCAGAGCGATTGTCGACGACGATCGAACATAATAATTCGTTGAGTGGGCAAACGGATATAAAAGACAATGTAAAGCGCATAGAACGTATCTTTATCCGGAATCTTCTCGTTTTCTGATGATGAGATTGCTGCTCCACCTGTAAAGATTTGTGTTGTGTCAGTTGACGATCGAGTTACGACGTTACTCTGGGGTAAAAAAATTCCTGTGTCCAGCTTTTGGCGCCTGTCCTTGCGTTCCTGTATGTATATTTTGAATCCTCCGTAAGAGAGCTTTTTATCCTTCCTGCTGCTGTAGAAAACAAATACAGTTTGAATGTGTAATTCTCACTTTTCCTCCATGTAATCAATAGATAATAAAGCTTCCGTTTTTGGTCGTTGTGTCCTTCCAATTCCTTTTAATACGATATATTCCTCCTATAAGCATAACTGAAAATCCGTACAGAAACCAAACCTTTTTCTGCTCCGCTGCAATCTGTGCTAAGAACGAACGTGATAAATCAAACATCTCACTTCTATTTCTAATAGCGTAATAGGGTGTGTGCGTGTGTAAATGCGTCAAAGCGTACAAGCGTACTGTTGTTGTTGTCGATGCAGGCAGGGAATGGTTCATCTGGAAAATCTCATCGGGGGGATGTCGCGTATCGAAGCCGCGCGTGGCGAATACAGCGCGTATCGTCTCGTCGTGTACGTAATAATAATCGTCGTATATTTGTCTTCTTGCGCGCGCGTAAACATCTTTTTCGGATTTCTTCTGGATTCATTTTCATTCGTTTTCATTCGAGCGCGTACTTCTGCGGGTACAGTCGTTTTTCACGAAATCGATAGAAAACGCGGGCAATTCTTCCTTCCTTTAACTTCTTCTCTTTTTGGGTACGAATAGATCTCTCTCGTATAAGAATGAAGCGAGCGTACATGCGCGTGATACTATATCTGGTGTTCTACCCTGCGTGATATTATGAGAGAGTTGTTCGTCAGTCTTCGAAATGGAATAGAATAATCGTCGAGATCTTACCCTAGCGGAGATCGTAGAGATCACACGAGCGTTACGTGTTTTGATGCGTGAAACAAGTGGAAAACACGGCGAAGAAGTGGACGAAGAGGAAAGCAGTCGCAGTAGTAATAATACTCTGGGTGCAGCTGATTCGTTGTTGTTGTGCCTTTCCATCCTCCGCGAGAGAAAGAAAGAGAGAAAGAGAGAGAGAGAGATCAAAGAGAGATCTCATCTCCTCTCTTCCTGCTCTTTTCCTCCCAAGCGTCAAGAAAGTACCGACGAAAGAGATAAAAATCGGACCACAAACGTCTCTATTTTTTTGTTAGGTTTGGACACCCTAAACGTTTTTTTTGTACTTTTGATTGCGTAAAAGGCAGAGAAGACGCACAAAAAGATATGCGCCAGGCGACGACTTTGACGACGAAAGCGGCTTCTTTGTCTTCCTTTTCTTCTTTGAAAAGCAGCGCCTTCATTAAGAGGAGTTTTGGTTTTGGTGGTTTTGGGAAAAGAAGTTCTCTCAATTTCAATACTGCGACGACGACGAGGAGGAAGGGATTCGGGACGCAACGCATCGTCATCGGAGACATCGTCGGTGCAAAGACAACGAGAAGAAGAAGAACAACAACAACAACAATAACAACAACAAAAGCAGCTGCTGCTGCCGCGATGAGTAGTAGTAGTAACAATAATAAATACGTGCCAGGGGACGCGCTGACGAACGTGACCGTGTGCGTGACCGGTTCCAACCGCGGGATCGGGTTACAATTGGCGAAAGAGTTGCTCGAAAATGACAACACGGTTATAACCACCGCGCGAGATGTATCGAAAGCGAAGGATTTGTTGGAGTTGCAAAAGAAATACGGCGAAGGAAAAGTAAAAATAACCGAGCTTGATGTCGGGAATGAAAACAGTATTAAGGCGTGGGCGAGTCAGTTAGCCTTGGAGAAGATCAAATTTGACGTGGTGATAAACAACGCCGGGATTATCGGTACCGAACCCGGGTATAAAAAATGGACGTGGGACCTCGTCGATCAGAACGAGATGATGGAAGTCTTCAAGGTGAACTCTGTTGGCCCTCTCCTGGTGTCGCAACAACTGTTGAAACATAAAATTTTGAACCGCCCAGCGTTGATTGCAAACGTGACTTCAAAAGTAGGCAGCGTCGACGATAACGGGTCCGGGAAAGGGTACGCCTACCGAGCGTCCAAGGCGGCGCTGAACATAATCAACAAGAGCATGTCCATCGACTTGAAAGAAGAATTCGACGTGACGTGTATGTTATTGCATCCCGGGTGGGTGCAAACGGACATGACCGAAAAGAGAGGTCTGATTGAAACTCCAGAGTGTGCTAAAGGTCTGATTAAAGCCATGGAAGGTAAATACGGATCTTTGAACGGGCGCTGGTACGATTATAAAGGCGATGAGATCCCTTGGTAATACACAATTCATCCATTCAGTCTCTTTCCTTCATCTCTCTCCTCTCATCTCTTGTTTTTTTCTGTGACTCAAAATAAAGGAAATTCGTCATCATTTTCTGCACTTTTTTCTGTACAAAAGACAACCACCGCACATTTTGTGTCGACGCGCGCGCGAGTGTTGTTGGCCTTGCTTGCGACGCTCTCCTCCAACTCGTCCTACTTAATACTAATCGCGTTTAGTTTTATCTCGTTCACGTAAAACGACGCGCACATCGAGGATCAAAAAGTCGCACAGGAGTGAGCAATCCGATTATTGTTTATTAAAATTATCTTATTCTAAACGACGGGAAATACGTGGCCATGAACGACCCGTCGTCGTCCTCGCATCAGAAACATCATCGAGGAGGAGGAGGAGGAGGAGGAGGAGGAACTACCCCGGCGACGAATACTACAAATACTACAAATAATAACAAAATAACACCGACAGCGTCTCACGAAGATCTCGTCGCGCAGCTCGTTCGACAGTCCCCATCGGTCATGTTCAACAGTAACAGCAATAACTCGATCGCAAAGACGCCGAGTCAAGCGGAGTTTGAGCAGTTTTTTCAAGCGCACGCTCAGGCGCAAGCGCAAGCGATGATGGCGCAAGGGAACAAAACACCCTCTGGTGGCGGGGGCGGGATGACACAAAGTGGATCCGGGCAAGATTTTACAAACTTGAGCCCGACGGAGATGATGATGAATACGAATAATACGAACGTTGGGGGGTCCGCGGAACAACCGCCGAAAGGGATCCCGAAAGTCGCGTCGTTGGATATGTTGAGGACGATGTTTTTCCAATCCGGTATGGCGAATGGCGGAACCACGGGCGTTCCCGGGATGACGCCAGGGAACATGCTCGGGTTGATGCAAAATCCATACGGGGGGAGTAACCCGAATTTAGCGAATTTGGGGCAGCAGTTTATGCAAAATATGGCCAACACGACGACAGGGTTTACGCCACCGGGCGTGGGTGGAGCGGCGAACGGGGGTGCGCCGACGACCAGGACCGGCAAGCCGGGGAGACCGAGAGGGTCGACTAAGAACGGCAACGCGTCGACGACAGCTGCATTAAAATCGGCGGCAAAAGGAGCTGTACAAAAGCAAAACTCTAAGAGAGGTTCGATGAAAACGAACGACGGTTTAGAAGCGTTGGCGATGGCAACCGCGGCCTCGGATGCGAAGAATAGTAAAAAAGGAGCAGATGCTACAAACAACAAAAGAGCGGCGCCGGGCGCGACAACTTCAGGAAAAAATGAAACGAGTCCAAAGAAAGAGGACGATAGCAGCAACAAGAAGAGTAAAACTAGCAAAGATAAAGATACCGGGTCTGAGGAAGATAACACCGCGGAGCTCGTGAAGAAAAACAGCCACGTGCAACTGGGTGAAAACGAAGAGGACGACGACCCGGAGATGGCGGAAATCCGCCGACAAAGACGTATGTTGTCGAACAGAGAGTCCGCGAGACGTTCGAGAAGACGTAAGTTAGATCACGTGGCGCAATTAGAAGGTCAAATCGCGAGTTTACAACGAGAACAAGCGCTGTTACTCGAAAGATATCGCCAAAGCGAAGAAGCCAGAGAAACAGTGTTTCGCGAAAACTCTGTCCTGAAGAAAGAGCTGACGAAGAAAGGTGTGGACGTCAACGCGATGCTCGTGACAAGCATGCGTGAAAGTGCAAGCGCAGAGAACTTAGCAAACAATTCGGCTGGAAACGCCGCCGCTATTGCTGCCGCCGTAGCCGCCGGGGCGAACACGTTCATGCCAAAACAAAGTTCCGGTAGTATTAGCAACTTCCTCATGTCCGCTGGGCCGAGTAACGTGAACTTAGCCGACGTAGGCGATGGTATGCTTCGCGTTCCGTCCATGCCGAGAGTTTCATCTGTCGGCGACTTAGTCAAACGAACGATATCTTCCGAGGCGTTGGCGAATTTCGAGCAACAACAAGCTGCCATCGCCGCGCAGATGGCTTCCAACGCCGCCGGTCTCATGGCTGGCGGCGGCGTGCCGCAAAACGGAGCGAGCAAAGACGGCGCCAGTCCTCGCGGTTTCGTGCCTTTTCGACCGACGTCGAGTTATCAAAACCTACTCGACGCCGCGAAGCTTGCCGAAAGTAACGAACGAGCAGAAAAGGAGAAGAAGAAGACCAACGGCGCCAAGAAGGGTGCTTCGAAGAAGTAAAGTATTCAAGGAGAAGCCTTATTATTAGTTTATATACATAGTAGTTTTTCTTCTCTGTATCTTCTCCCGAGAGGGATAGAAAGAGAAGAGAGAGAGAGAGATGAATGTATTTTATGTACAACAAATGAATGTAAAAGCGCTTAACTGGTTTCTCACTCAAAACGTAATATTCGTCTTTCGCGCGAGGAGCATTTTCGGTATATCGTGTTCCGCATCAACCGCGCGGCGGCGCTTCGTGTAATAATATATATATGCCGACAAGGAATGTCGTGATGAGTAGACTTTTAGATACTCAAAATCTATCTCGTTTTCCTCGAGCTTCTTCTTCTTCCGTCGCTTTTAAACGCCAAGTACGTTAAACTGACCAATTGCAAAGCGATGATAATCACGAACCCAGTCATATCGCCCCCGGCTTTTTTCATCCCAGCATTACCCGCGACCAGGAAATACAGCGTCGGCACGACCGTACACAGGAGCATTTTCATCAGTCTCTGATTGTTTTCACGAACCGCGATGACTTTCAAAATCGACACGAACACGTGGTTGATCCCCCACAATCCCCACATCATAGTTTGCGCATCCTTCCCTTGCGGGTTCATCAGTTGTAACATCTTTCCGTCGTCTAAAAGAGGTAAACCGTATAAAGGTGCGACAATATCTCTCCCGGCGGGTACGACGATAAACGCGGAGGAGAAGATGGCGATGTTTTTCATCAGTTTATCCATATTGTTCGTAGGTAAATGAATTGGAATTGCGTGTGTTCAAATGAGGTTTTAGGGGCGAATGTGACTTCACTTTCTCTCTTCCTCTTTCTCTCTCGGTCGATCAAATAAATGCCTTTAATGGCGGCTTCTTTGAAGGCTCCTTCTCCTCCTCCTCTGTCTCCTCCGACACAGGTTCGTTTTTTGTCGTCGTCGTCGTGTTGTTCTTGTCGTCGTTCTTTCCCGTCGTCGTCGTCGAGAAGTAATATCTTCTTTGGTCGAACTTTAACGGGGAAAACGAATGGAGAACGAGGACGAAGAGCGAAGAGTCGAGGTGGTGATGATGAGTTGAACGCGCTGGATATGCTTTTGCGAGGACGAGGAGAGGAAGCGACTATGTCTACTTCTTCGTCTGACGAGAACGAGGACGAGCAAAGCGCAGAGAAGAAGAAACCGATGACGACGAAACCGGTGGTGGTGGTTAGGGATATTACGGTCAATTTGGACGAAGAGACGGCGATAAACGTGTCCGTCCGAGTGGACTCGGCATCCTCTCGAGTCGTGCATTACTCTCAATATCCTCCGCTCGGAGTGATTGTAGAACCGACTCGAGACGGGGTGAAAATAACCGAAGTGACGGACGCGTCGTCGCCGTTTCGAGCGAACGACATAATCAGAGCAGTTTCAGGGATGATACCGACGATGAAGTATGGGCAAGGGAACTTACTATTAGGCGGTAATGGCAGACCTGGGTTTAAAAGAGTCATGTGTACCGTGCGCTCGGCGTTGGAGATTCGCGAAGAAGAAGAAGAAGAGGAAGACGAAGAAAGGCTGTTACGGTTGATAGATGTGGAATTCGAGACGTGTTTGAAAGCTATACAGAGTAACAGTAAAGCCGGTGACTACGAGGTTGTTTTAGTCGTCGAGAGACGCAAAGCGGCGGCGGAATGAAACGGATGAGTAGTAGTCGCGTAGAACTTAAGTAGTTGCATCATTTCTCGTTTTTGTGCGAGTGCTCGTGTAAGAATAAAAATTAGAAACCAACCATGCTCGCTAAACGCAGCTCGTTAATGTTCGCTTCATCCATACCACTTCCGCCGTATTTCGGTCGCATGTTTCGGAATTTTGCCAACTTTTCCCAAAAGTCGCTCTTACCCAGGCCGGCGACCGTGGCGTCGAACACTTCGCGGTCGTCCACCAACGCCAACAACATGCGAGTCGACCCAAACGCCTCCGAATTCAATTCAAACTTTTCCTTTTCCGCGTTGTCTAATCCCGCGACGTCTTTCTCTAAAGAACGCATGATATCGTCTATTAAATCTGGCGAGCATCGCAAACCGAGCATTCGTAACGCGATGGCTAATCTTAAACCTGGACTATCTACAGAGGACACGTCTTTACATTCCAACAGTTCCGGCACTTTCGCTTCCACCTCGCTCGCACCAAACACGTCTTTATAACACTTTTTAATCCCTTCGAAATGATCCGCACCGACCACGACAACCACAGAATTCGCGCTCTGTCCGTCCTCACTAGACACGCACTTACGAATGCACGAGGTCATGATTTGATCGCGTTCGTCGATGATGTACTTTTGGAACGCGTCGTTCTCGGTTATAATCGAATCGCACTCCTGTCTCAGCTTATCACTTTCCGGCAACAACAACCTATAATTTCTCTCCGACTGTTTGCTAAACGCCTCGTCCAACTCCTCTAACGTTGGTTCAGTGACTAACCTCCCGTACGTGCTTCTTTTCGGTCTATCCGCAAAGACAATCTTCGCGTCCACGTACATCGCCGCGGCGTATACCAGCGGTTCCGCCGGCAACTGTTCTCGCATGGACATCCAAAAATCTCCCACCAACGCGTCCTTATCCACTTCTGATTTCATCTCCCCGGCCAATCGAGTCACAAACGTTAACGCTTCGTCCAACGTCGGATCTATCATCATCTGTTGCACGCCTTGCTCGAACGTGACCATGTTCCCGTGTTGCTCGCCGTGGCCCGCCGAGACGGCGGTTTCGCACACCACGAACTTCGGTTTCGATTTCATGATATATTCCGCCGCTTCGTACTCCTTTTGCGTGTGCGTGATGCCGAACAAGGACACTTTTTCGTCCAATCTTTCGCCAGTTTGGAAATTCTTTTCATTGTTATTCTCTTGTTGCTCAGCGGCGACACCGACTCCGCGACGACGACGACGATGGTGATGACTTTGTTGACGATGGGTTTTTCCCCGGTGGAAATGTGCAACGAGATGATTCTTCTTCTTCTTCTTCGTCCCAAGACTCGCTCTGACGATGAACCCTCCTCTCGAGTCAGAAAAAGAAGAAGCACTGCTGCTGAAAGACGTGCTCGTCGAATTGTTTTGAAGCGAAGGAAACGCGCGACAGAAGTTGTTTAGTGAGAGCGTCATTTTGATTTTTTGTGCGGCGGTTTTATCCAAAAACAACTTTATCATCAAAAACTCCTCTACTCCTAAACTAGTATATAGACTATGTTAAAGTCCCCGATGAGCGTTGTTATTTCGTCAAAAGGCGGCTTTTCTTACCAGCGATGTGTCGATCCTCCCCCTCCTCTTTCGACGACGCGGATTTGCTCTTCTTCTTTATCTCATGTATCACATGTCCTTCTTACCGGTCCTGTCGCGATGTTCGGCGTACCAAACAGGAACTTTCACGTGACTCGTCGTCGTGAACGTCTTCCCGGCTTCCCCGCCCATCATGTCGTTACTTTTCGGTACCTGGTTTCCTCCTCCTTTGGAAGAACTTTTCTTCGCCTGCTCTATGTCTCGTTTCAACTGTTCTGCTTTCTGTTCTTTCTTCGCCTTGGACGCGTCGCGTCTCGCTTTCGATTTTTTGTTCGATTGTTGCTTGTTTCGAGGTAACACGTTCGTCGAATTCTTCGTTGATGAATTCACGGATCTCTTAGTAATGTTCTCCACGTTGAACGCGGGTCCACCTTTCTTCTTCGTCGTTTTCTTCTTTTCCTTCCCTGTTCCATCTTTCTTCTTTTTGAGCACCCACCACGCCGCGCCGACAACAACCAAAGCGAGCGCTTGTAGGGAAAAGCTTTCATTTTCATCGGCGGAAATCTTCTTCTTTAACTTCTTCTTTGTCGTCGTTTTCGTCGCCATCTTTTCGCGCACAAAAAAAGAAAGAGCTTATCGTATATCAGAGAGCAGCGAGAGATTCTGTGTCTCCGCTTTTTCTTCTTCTTCTTCTTCTTAAACGAGAGAGAGGCAAACAAAGTCTCTCAAGAGTTGTTGTTTTGTCTTGGGATTTTTTATCCAAGGAGGAAAATCAAAACCAATATTTAGGGTTTAAAAATTTGAGTAAGAATTACGTACTCATAAGTCCGTAACTCTTACTCAAATTTGACTCTGTGAGTGCTTATTTCTTACTCGTACGTCTGCACGTCTTACTCACGATTTGCTCCATTTTTACCTCATTTTTACCTCATTGTTTTAC
>Ga0233450_10005355_pt1 | contig 11172 bp, 7 predicted proteins | sample 011ome_30_FD_189956 | JGI IMG/M metagenome (GOLD analysis project Ga0233450, IMG submission 189956) | Coastal salt marsh microbial communities from the Groves Creek Marsh, Skidaway Island, Georgia - 011501CT (spades assembly) | ecosystem: Environmental > Aquatic > Marine > Intertidal zone > Salt... | reverse complement strand
ATGTTAGGCAAAGATAATGTTGATGCAGTGGAAGATTTCGAGGAGTATTTAAAACGGAGACGAGAACGGAGAGAGCGAAATGATGATGATAACGATGATGATTCAGATGATGATTCAGATGATGATTCAGATGATGATGACGATGATGAGGAATACGGGTGGGACTCGGAAAGAAAGAACTTCCGTATGCCCGGGGAGTTTATGTCGCTAATAAATAGCTACATCGATGAAGGAGAGCAGAGACGGAGAGATCGGGGACAGGGATATAGCGATTGGGCCGATTTTCTTCATCCGGATCACGCTGTCGATGATGAACAAGTAATTGCAACTATGAGGAAAACGTGAGAGTTGAGAGAGAGACTTCTCTCCCAAAAATCACTCGTATCGATAGAGCGCAGATCAGGAAAACTTACTAGTACTTCTGTCTTTGTAACGAAACAACGTACGCCACAACTCACGAATAAAAAAATTCAATACACACATCTCTCTCTTAAACTGCGCGTAGTAATCATGAGGATTTGCGCTTTGACGACGATTCAGACGACGACGACGCGTTGTTGTTGCTCTTTACTTCTGTTTTTTATAGTGACTTTTACGAGAACGATGCATGCGGAGGCGTACATGGCGGCGATAAACCCGGCAAAAGTGTATAATCAGGCGGCAACATCATCATCGGATTCGTCCAATGATTTCGATTTCGAGCCGCTCGGAGAAGGGACGGCGCCGTCGTTAAACCCGAACGATTACAAAGAGTTTAAAGAATCGTACTCAGAACAGGCTTTGATGAATAGAAACGGAGAAGACGAGACGGAATATCACGCGGAAAACGACGTGGAAGGGAACTTGGATTTGTCTTCGAAAGCGACGACGCACGAGATTTTGGAAGCGTTGTCCGATCAGTCCATCGCGGACGACGCGGAGGAGCAAATAGAATCGATCGCGGATGGAGAGGAAATCGCGGATAAAGATGGGTTTGTGGTCGAACACGATCATGGGGACCCGAACGGGCACAGGTGTAAACCGTTAGTCGGGTTGAGAGGTTTGGAGACGCTTCGTAAGAACGAAAAGAGATTGAAGGAGGCGCACGAACGCGGGTTGAATCGGGACGAGTTGAAGAAGAATCCGGAAGGTTTATTAGAGAGAGAGGCGGCATACATCGACGCCGAGGAGACGAGGATTGGGTACGAAAACTGTTTGACGACCGTGATGCCGACGTTGTTAAAAACGACGGATTTTACGGCCACCATACGGTGCGAGACGAAAACCGCGCACGAGAATTTTAACAAATACCGAAGAGACGCTTTGAAGAACAAGCAGTGGTACGACGAGTTACCAGAGCGAGGACGTTTTTCGCACACCCGAGGCACGGTCTCAAAAAAAGCCGGGAAAGTCATCGCGTTATACAACGGGTACGCCGTTTGCGTCAAAGAAACCATCCCGACGTTACATTTACATCTCATGGATTTACACAAGGTTGCGAAAAACAAAGACGACACGCACCATTTAATCGAGCGCCCGAAGTACGATCCGAGAGGTATTTATAAAACCAACGGGAAACCAAGCGGAGGGAACGCCGGGTTGGAGAGAAGCGTCAAAGAGGCGTTTCATTTGTTCAGCACGAGAGATGAAAATGGGAATAAAAAGAAAGGCAATACTAAGAAAGGATCTTCGAGGCGGATGAAATCGTTGTAATATCGAAATGTGCTTCGCTAGACTCTTACATAGAAAAAGCAGTAAAAAACACCGGTGTTGTAAAATTTTCTCGAGTTGAATTTTCTTCATTTTTCTTCTCTCGACGAATCGAACGAAAGAGAGGAGCGTGAGTAGAGTCGTATTCCTAAATAAACTGCGATTATTATTGTGAAGAAGACAAAGAGGAGAAGAGGAGAACCCGTGTATATATATATATTTATATATATAAGCAAACTCTGTCTTCTCGCTTTCGCTCTCGTGAGTTGCGCGTAACATACGGACGAGGAAGAGGAAAGGAAGAATTTCGATCGATCGGAAACGCAAAAACGCATTGAATTCAAATCGGATTGAACGCAAACCAACGCCGCGTTCGCGTTGCTTGCGCTGCCGTTGAAAAGTCGCCATGGCAGAGGCCGAGGAAGAGGAAGCGCGAGAGGAGGACGTCGACGATGGAGAAAACGGATTGAGAGGAGGAGAAGAACCAGAAAAGGCGGCAGCGAAAGGCGATGACGACGACGAGGAGGAAAAATTAGACGCCGGCGTTGGTGCGGAAGAAAACGACGAGAAGGATTCAGACGACGATTCAGACGACGATTCAGACGACGATTCAGACGAGGATTCAGAGGAGGAGGAGGAATCTGGCGACGAGGAACCGTCCGATGCGGAAGATCTCGAGGGTGACGAAGAAGAAGAAGAAGAAGAAGAGAATACTAGGAAAAAGAAGACACAAAAGAAAAAGAAACGCAAAAACAAGTTCATCGACGACGTCGCGGACGAAGACGACGACGAGGACGACCGACGAAAAAAGAAGAAGAAACGAGCGAAAGGTAAAGATGGTAAAGCGGTGAGTCGATTTATCGACGACATCGCGGACGCGGCTGGATCGGACGACGAGGAAGACGAGGAAGGCGACGAGGACGAACCCATCGACGACGCGGAAAGAGAGGCTTTGGCGAGAGAGATGGACACGAGGTTACACGCGAGAGTCGAACAAGCGCAGAGGATTGATGCCGCGGACGATGAAGAGTTGGAGAGAATGGTAAAGGAGAGGTACGAGTCCAGACGGTACGCGGACGCCTACGACGAGGAAGGTCAGAGACGAGGTCCGATCGTGAACGAGTACGTCGATCAGCAGTCGTTGCATCCAACCGTTCGCGATCCGAAATTGTGGATGGTCGCGGTGAAGCAAGGTAAAGAGAGAGAAGTGACGATTTGTTTGATGCAGAAGATGATCAACTTGCAAAAAACGAACAAGCCGCCGATGAAAATCATGTCCGTGGTGACGCAAGATCATTTGAAAGGGTACGTCTACGTCGAAGCCATGCGCGACGATCACGTCAAGAAGGCGTTGCAAGGGTTGAGGCACGTGTATCACATGAAACCTCCGAAATTGGTGCCGTTGAAGGAAATGGTAGAATCAATTTCCGTGGCGAAGAAAGAAGTCGAGGTTATTCGACCGGATTCGTGGGTGCGCATGCGATCGGGGGTGTACAAAGCGGATTTGGCTAAAGTTGTCGAAGTGAACTACGGGGATAACTCGTGCGTGGTGAAAATCTTACCTCGATTCGATTACCAACATTTGGCGGATAAAGAATCCGGCGAGGCGAAGAATAAGCCGAAACCGACGGTGCGACCAGCCGCGAGATTGTTTTCTGAAACCGAAGCCAAGAATAAGAATTTATCGTTCGAGCGCGGGAAATTCGACCGAACGTTGAACGACCGCGTGGACGTTTTATGTGGAACGCACAAGATTAAAGACGGGTACTTGCTGAAACGATGCGCGTTGACGACGGTGAAATTGACCGAAGCGCCTTCGCTAGATGAGATTCAAAAGTTTGCCCCGGGCGGCGATGAAGAGGACGACGACTTTGACGACGAAGAAGACGATGAAGACGGCGGAGCGCGACGAAAGAAGTCGACGAACAACCACATCAATCGTCTCGCGAAACTAACTATGAATGAAAAGAAAGCGAGCAAGAGCGCGGCGGCGAGATTTCTCGTCGGCGATCAAGTCATCGTCGTTGAAGGTGATCTTCGAAACTTGGAAGGCGTGATTAAACGCGTCGATGCCGATGGACGCGTTATAGTCGATCCTTCGCACAAAGATCTCACCGATCCGTTGCCATTCAACCCGGAGCAGTTACGAAAACACTTTAAAGTTGGTTCCACCGTTCGCGTCGTTCACGGCGCTCACGAAGGCGCGAGCGGGATGGTGGTCAAAGTTTCCGACCAAATCGCGACTGTTTTTTCCACGTCCACGAACGAGGAGTTTTCCGTCTTCATGCGCGATCTTGCGGACGATGCTGAAGCGGCGACGCGCGTCGACCGCATCGGCGAGTACGCTTTACACGATTTGGCCATGTTGGATGACGGAAACGTCGGCGTTTTGACTCGAGTTGAGAAAGATGTCGCGTTTGTGCTCACGAACGTCGGCACATTAGAACGACCAAACGTGAAAGCGTGCAAGCTCGCGGATTTCAAACGAAAGATGAACTCGAGAAATCAAACCGCGCAAGACGGTGCTATGGAACTCATCGACGTTGGATCTATCGTCCGAATAAACGAAGGCCAATTGAAAGACGTCAACGCGACGGTAGAACACATCTATAAAGGCACGATTTGGGTCAAAGCCAGAGGCGTTCAAAGAGACGGCGGGATTGTTTGTTTGCGATCTCGTCAGTGCTTCGTCCACGGTGGACAAGGAACTCGACAAGGTGGGGCCATCCCCGGTCTCACGCCTGCCATGCAATCGGCGTTTACCAACGCGCCGAAATCGCCGGGTCATGCGCTCATCGCGCAATCCATGGGTCTCACGGCCCAAATGGCCAACGCGAGCGGTGGCATGTACCAACAGCCAGCGGTGCAACAGCGACGACCGGTTATTCAACAGCGCATGGGCAGAGAACGTGCGGATCCTATGGTTGGTAAGCTCGTTACCATTCGCCGAGGCGTGTATGCCGGATACAAAGGGAAAGTGGTCGATTGCGGACCGAAAACTGCACGAGTTGAGTTACAAGCGCAAGCCAGAACGGTCACGGTTAACAGAGACGAACTCGGTGGTGGACCTGGCTCTACGACTACGTATGGTACGGCTGCTCCAGCTGCGTACGGAGGCTACGGCTACGGACAACAACCGGTGGATCGATACGCGGCGCAAACGCCGGCACACACGGCGGCAACTCCGGCGCACGGTGCAGGCTACGCGACAACGCCGGCCAGAGACAACGCTTGGAACCCAACGATGACTCCAGGAAGAGACGACGCGTGGGGTGCGGACGAACCCGCTGGGGCTCATGCCGGGTCCATCGCCGCCGAATACGGCAAGAACGATAAGGGTGGAAAGAAACAACTCGTTCCTGATGGTTACGACGGCGATTACTTGCCTGGTACGGTCGTGAAGCTCATGAACGGCTCGCAAGGTGTCGTGAAGAGAGTTCACGGCGTCGGCGGTTCAGCGTTAGACGTCCAACCGGGCATTTCCAACGTCAAATCTGGCGTGGAACACTTTGAGAAAATTTCTCGAGGCGCTCGCGCGGAAACCGTGGCGGAAGAAAACGTCGAGTTGGTCGTCCCGCTCAAAGGCGACGACGTCATCGTCGTCAACGGCGACGAGAGAGGGGAAGTTGCCGAATTGGTCATGGTGGACGGTGCAGATGGCGTTTTGAAAATCAAATCGAGCAATCAAGAAAAGAACGGAGAAGTCATCATCGTCGACATGTCGCGATTGGCGAGGTATTTCGACGATAAATAATTTACGATTGATTGAAAAGAAGAAGAAGAAGAAGAAAATATAACAAGAAAATATAACAACACAACAAACATTTTGAGTTGAACATGCAATGATAAAAATACTTACGCTACTACGTACATATCTAGATTTAATTTCTATAAAATACTACCTAACTACTACTCTCTATATCGCTGTTATATTCACGTATCTATTATTTATTTACCCGGTCCGCCTAACAGGCCAACGCAGCCTTCTTTCGAAGCCATGCATCTCGAATACGTCTCGCGCTGAAATTTCACCAAGTTTCCTACAACCGGCTGTCGTTCCACGATGTTCCCATCCGGCAGATAATCTCGATGATATTTCACCAAATCGCTCCCATCTTCCATAAATTTCAACACGGTCACCCCGGGAAGATCTCGAAAGCTCCCTATCCCCAAATCCATGCTTAAATTCCATTCCGCGACGTACTTATCCGCGTCGCACACTTCGTCCGTTACGCTTAACCATTGCCGGGAAAAATCAAACTGGTTCTTCAAGTATTGCCGCATGTTGTCCCGCCCAACGACTCTGGTCAACCCCGGTCCGTCCGTGTACTCCACGTTTGCGGAGTAATGCGACAAGCACGCTTGCTTCCAGTTCTTCGCGCCGGACTCTTGGTTGCAGATTAATATTTGCCTCGCGATATCCAACCGTTCTTTGGAGAAGTTCCCGCACGTTGAGGTCAAAGGCACGCTCGTTTCCGGTATTGGCAGAAACTTCGTCTCTGCAAACGCCACGAAAAATGGGTTGTGGTCGTTTACCATCGTCATCGTCGTCGTCATCATCATCGCTACCGCCATCATCGCCGCCGCTTCGGACTTTGTTTCCTCCATCATATCTATATTTTTACCTTCGCCAAAATCATCATCATCGCGACGACTACAAACCTTCCTCCTCTTCTTCATTTTCTTCGCTTTTGCTCCCACGCGGTGGTGGTTGAGCATCGAGTTACGGTGGTTACGGTGGTCGATGCAACAAATGCCAGAAAAAGTCGTCTGAATCGTCGACATTTTTCCGCCTTAATATTATGGTTATGAATGCGGTGGTTTGATGACAAAAAATGAAGCGAATGTGCTCCACTTTTCTCCCTATGATGAACAAGTTTGATGGGGAAGAGTTTCGCGCATAAAAAACGAAATAAAAGAAGACGGGAAAGGGAGAAGGAGGAAAATGAACGACTGCAGAGACTGCGGATGATAGACGAGGAGGAGAGGCGAGGGAACGTTTTGTTGTGGGATTTGATCGTGAAGAACGACGATATTTGTTTTAAACATATCATTCCGAGATTGGATTCGAACGATGTGAAATTCTTCTACGAAGTGAATAGTGAAACGAGCAAGTTGATTAAGAGATCATCTCGCGAGAGAGATTTGAAAAAGTGGTTTCATATTGAAGAGATGTCGTCGATATCGACTTTGGAAGTAGCGTGGAAGCATTATTCGTGGGGCGATTATGATCACGATTGTGATATAGACTGGGACGAACCACGTTTCTGCTCTTTAGTTGCTAAAACGAATAAACTCGAATTGCTCAAGTGGGCGCGAGAGGAGAAAAAGTGTGATTGGGATGTAGGGACGATTTGGGCGGCCGCAGAACAAGGTAATCTGGAAATGGTAAAGTATTGCGTGGTAAAGAAGTGTGCTATAAGTACGTTGACTTGTGCATTTGCTGCCAAAAATGGTCATCTCAAGGTACTCAAATACTTACACGAAAAAGTCAAAGCGCCTTGGGATTCGGAAACTGCCAATTGGGCGGCTCATAATGGTCATCTTCACATACTCGAATATCTTGTTGAGCGTAAATTTGATCAATTTGACGTATTGGCGTGTAGGAATGCAGCCATGTACGGCCACTTAGACTGTTTGAAGTACTTGCGCGAAACTGCCAAAGTGCCTTGGAACAGTGGCGCATTTGCTTTCGAAAACTGCGAGAACGACCACCCCGAGTGTGTACGATACCTCCTCGACAACAACTGTCCTCTCCCACCCGGTTGGCGATACGAAGATGGAACGTTACGCACGTCGTATAATCGTATCGTAAACGCGTGCTCGGATACACAAAATTTACGCGCGCACACGCACAGCTTGTAATGTAAAAAAGAAGATATACTAGTAGTTAGCGATGACCTTTTCCTTCCATTCTCGCGTGTTTCGCACGAATTTAAGCTCCTTCGCTTCTCCATTCTATCCATTATAACTCGATCATCATCCTCACTTTCTTTCCTCGCGCGCATACAGTAAAGACACTTTAAACCCTTCCTTCTGCTCTTACGAAACCACACGAACAACGTTACGGTACACAATGTTCTCGATGACGAATATTGCGGCGAAATCTTCGCATTTCAGCGCGATCAAATCGTGCACTTTATCCCAACGCGTTCACATCGGATACCACTGCGCGTTGTTACGAAATCGACGTTCGAAGGTCCGGCACGTGAGAAGTACGTCGGCGTCTTCTTCGGTCGCGCACCCAGAGGACGTGGAGATTAAAATCCCACCGAACGACGGCACCGTCCGCGTTCGGTTCGCGCCGTCTCCGACCGGGAGTTTACACGTTGGCGGAGCGAGAACGGCGTTGTTTAACTGGTTGTACGCGAAAAAAACGAACGGGAAGTTCATCTTGCGAGTGGAGGATACGGACACGGCGAGGTCGACCCGAGAGAGCGAACAGAGCATGCTGGCAGATTTGAACTGGTTAGGTCTGGATTACGACGAAGGACCGGAAAAAGGAGGCGAATTCGGACCGTATCGACAATCGGAGAGAGGCGCTATTTACCAAACGCTCGCGCGGAGATTGATGACATCGGGACACGTGTACAAGTGTTTTTGCACGGACGAGGAGTTGGAACAGATGCGAGCGGAACAAGAGGCGAAGAAATTACCGCCGAAGTACGTGGGGAAGTGGAAGACGGCGTCGGAGGAGGAAGTGAAGGCGATGGAGGCGACTGGCGCGCCGTATACGTACAGATTTCGCGTACCGGAAGGCGAACGCATTGAAATCGACGATTTGATTAGAGGTAAAGTTGGGTGGGATACGGACACGCTCGGGGATTTCGTTATTTTACGATCGAACGGGATCCCCGTGTATAATTTTTGCGTGGCGGTGGACGATGCGACCATGGGGATTACGCACGTTTTACGAGCCGAAGAGCATTTGCCGAACACGTTGAGACAAGCGTTGGTGTACGACGCGTTGGAGTTTAAGAGACCGACTTTCGGGCACATGTCGTTGATTTTAGCGCCGGATCGCTCCAAGTTGAGTAAACGACACGGCGCGACGTCTGTTGGACAATTTAAAGAGCAAGGATATTTACAGAAAACTATGATTAACTTTTTAGCGTTGTTAGGGTGGAACGATGGCACCGAAAAAGAGATTTACGAGGTGGACGAGTTAGCGCCTTTGTTTGCGATTGAACGCATCAACAAGAGCCCGGCGGTGTTTGATACGGTAAAGTTGAACTGGATGAACGGTCAACACATTAGGTTATTACCGGAAAGCGAACAAAACGAAATGTTAGGGTTGGCGATGGAGAAATCCGGGGTGATGAGCGCGACGGCGAGCGACGAGGCGAAGAAAATGGCGATTAGTTTGGTAAAGGATTCCATCGAGTTAACCGAGGACGTCAGCGCGAAAGTGAAGGAAATTTTGGAATATCCGTTGCAAGAGGAAATGAAAACGAACGAACAAATGCAAAAAGTTATCGAGGATGATTTTCAACCGATCGTAGATGCGATCGTGAGTGCGCACGAATCCGGCGAGTTGCAAGAGTGCGTAAAGAACAACGACGTGAAAAAATTCATCAACGCGACGGGTAAAGCGTTGGAAAGAAAAGGTAAAAGGTTGTTCATGCCGTTTAGAATCGCGTTGACTGGACGAACAGCTGGGCCAGAAGTCGGGGACGCTTTAGTGTTGTTGGGTATGTTGAAAGATGGGGATTCAGCGAGTGCGGTTTTGTTGGACGAAAGAATCAAAACGTTGAAGGAAACCTTCTCGAAATAATAACTTTATTACGTTTGAAAATGCGATCGTAATAACAATAATAATATATAATATAATAATAAAACAAACAACAACGGCGGACGCGAAAAAGTTTTAAACGCGTCGTTTAATCCTCGTCGTCTTCTTTTGGTTCTTCGGATTCAACCGGGGCCGCCGCGACGACCGGCTTCGGCGTCTCGGATTTTTTCGGGTAGCTGGTCTTTTTCGTGTTGCTCGACACCGTGTTCACGGTATCTTTGACTAACCCAACCGTGGAATTCGTCAGCTCTCGAACGTCCAACCCGGTTTGCGATTCGACCTCGTCTAGCGTTTTAGACAAACCCAAATCGTCGTCTTTGACGACTAACGAGTACACGAAATACGCCGATACGCCCAATCCAATCAATTCAAAAACGTCTCCCAACGCCACCGGCAAAACGACTAAAGAAGAGAAAGAGGCCAAGGAAAAAGCGGCGATCAAACCGTAAGTGCCGATTTCGTCTCTGGACATGTCATCATTCGTCTTCTTTTGCTCTTCTTTCTTCTTCATTTGCACCGGCAACGCGATTTTGACCGCCGCCGCCGCGGCAGGAGGCGGCGCGACCGCCGGAGAAGCGGTCTTCTTCGTCTTCTTCTCTCCGCCGCCGCTCAAACTTGCGAATATGTTCGAAAACACCAAAGTCTGCGCTCTCTTCGTCGCCGGCGCCTTCGTCGCAACCTTCCCTCTCGAATTCACGATTTGCTTCACTGGTTTAATCGGTTGCTTCTTAATCGTATACTGCGACTTGACCGGCGGTCCCGAGCGCTTCAGCGCCGGAAACGGCGTGTACACCGGCTTCTTCTTCTTCGGAACGTTCAAACGTTTCGGCTTTGGCGCCGCGAACGACGACTTCTTCTTCGGCGTCGTCGCGGCGAACGAAATCGGTTTAATCTTGCTGATTGGTTTCGAAATCATCGGTTTTGCTTTCGGTTTCATCATCAACGGTTTCTTCTTTGGCGCTTGAAACTTCTTCTTGTTCGCCCCACCCGAAGCCGAAGACTTGTAGAATTGCGTGCCAGATTTGGCAAATTTCATCGGTTTAAACGTTCCGGCGTAAAACGAGTTCCTCAAACCGACCGAGTTTTTCGCTTTCTTCCCGGCGTCGAGGTACGATTTCACTTTCGCTTTTTCATCGTTCTCTGAAGCAGAGACGACGACTTTGACGCGTCGCTGCGGTTGCTGCTGTTGTTGTTTTCCTTTATTTCCGATGATGGATGATGCGCTTCCTCCGTTGAGGACGATGCTCTTCCCGAAAGAGAAAGAAACCGACGTCATCTCGCACAAAGCGTGTAGTATTACTTAAACGTGTGTTTACGTGTATTTACGCGTGTACGTGTTGAAAGTAAACTCGAATGAACGCGTGTTCGTTGGAGAGTCGTCGTCGTACGCCTACGAAGAGCGCGAGTTCTACGTTTTGGGGGATGATGTGCGCAAACGATACGAGAAAGATTTTTCATCGATCGATCGAAGAGAAAAGATATTTCGACGAGAGCAGAAAAGAACGACGAGAGAAGAAAACTTTTCATTGAGAGAGAGAGAGAGAGAGAGGATTTGGCGAGAACAACAGCACTAAAAAACTTTTTTGCTGCGATTGATTTTTGGTGGTTCCAACAAAACTTTTTGTTTTGTTTTCCTTTTTTTCCTCTTCTCCTGCTTTTCTCAACAGGCTGTTTTTACAGGCAAAAAGAAT
>Ga0233450_10005353_pt1 | contig 11175 bp, 2 predicted proteins | sample 011ome_30_FD_189956 | JGI IMG/M metagenome (GOLD analysis project Ga0233450, IMG submission 189956) | Coastal salt marsh microbial communities from the Groves Creek Marsh, Skidaway Island, Georgia - 011501CT (spades assembly) | ecosystem: Environmental > Aquatic > Marine > Intertidal zone > Salt... | reverse complement strand
GACTTTAGATTCATTAACTGTAAGTCCCCTATCATTTTTTTATCACTTTATATATTCTAGAGTTATTAATGTGTACATAATAGAATCCATCATCTAAATTTGATAGATCTATTTCTTTTTGTTGGTTGGAGAGGTTCTCACTAAGAACTAATTTACCGATAGAATTATAAATTTTCAATGAATAAGATGAATTCATTTTTTGGTTAAAGGATATATTGAGATGATTTTCGAAAGGATTAGGATAAATATGCATATCAGTTTCTAATTCATGATTTTTAATTCCAACCGAAAATACACTTTCGCAAGCTGAAGTATCTGTACACCCATTGTTGTTTAACACAACTGCATAACTTCCATTTGAAGTTGCAGTAAAAGATTGATTAACTGCTCCAGGTATGGGTTGGTTTCCATTACAATCTATCCACTGATAGCTTCCAGTTAATTGATTCGATGTTAAAGTAGTATTTGTTTTAGTTATAGTTTTGTCATTACTAATAACTGTAAGATTTAAAGTAACAAGACTATCGCAGGAGTTGGCAGCTCCTCCAACTATATTAAAGGTGGCGGAATTATTATTTGAATAATAAATATTGCCATCTATCCACAGCAGCGAATCACATTCCGTTCTAGTGTCAGTTCCCAAAGCTACGGTACAATTGGTAACTGTCACGTTTTTACACAACGTATCACTTCCGCAAGAATCCGTTACGATTAAGCAAACGTTGTAAGTTCCGGATGAGGAGTATGTATGACTAGGGTTTTGTAAATTACTTGTATTTCCGTCACCAAAATCCCATGCCCATGAAGTAACAGAGGCTGAGGTTAGATCGTTGAAGGTGGCATTTAATTGATTAGTAGAATCTGACCAAACTGCCACTGGATTGCTACAACCAAGTATGGTAACTGAACCATTTGTTACGTTAAAATTATTTCCAGACCATCCGAACCCATTATTCCAAAAAAGAATTTGTGGTGTATTTGAAAAAGTTATTGGAGAAACTTGTCCACCACTTCCAACGACATTAAATCTGAGTGTAAACACCGTATTTCCTGAGCTTAAACTTGGACCTATCGAAATAATTGACATCCAAGTAAAAGTTATTCGACCATTTCCCTGGTAAGTAAAAACAGCGCCACCAGGATTTGACAAACCCCAGAATGACATTTGATTCCAAGTTATTACATTAGTGTCAAATGTTATTGTTCCTCTTAAACTTGTTATGTTTTGCCAATTAGTACCAGCTTTTATTGGTACATCAACAGTAACACCAGTCGATGTTGTAACCATGTCTGCACTTATCTCTAATGGAGGATATGTTTGAGAATTAGCAAAAAATGTAATTAATAGTGTTAGAATGATTGATAAAGTTGTTTTCATAATTTAAACAGAATTTTTTTAAAAATACTACTTTCAATTTTTTCAACAAATTTTTAATTCTTTTATTTCAAAATATTTTTGTGGAACATTTTTTCCAAAATTTATTTTCTAAACAGAACCTCAAATAGTAAAACTCTGAGTTAATAAGAGGTAAATTATATTTTTTGATCTTTCTAGCAAGTCAAAAAAGCCCTTTTTAATAGAGTACCCTTTGCACTATGGATTTTAACCGGATACTTCACTACAAAGACACTACAATTTAAAGAAATTAGAGAGAGGTGGCTCTTTTAAAATGTATTTTTAAATATGAAAGCTAATTTTCTATATGTAAGTTTGTTAAGTCAGAAAAGGTCTGTATTTATTTTTTTTATTTTTCTACTTTCTTTATTCTCAAATTTAAGAGCTCAATGCACTGGAGTATCTGTTTTTATTGCGAATGAAATTGCAGTTTGTGACAATCAAAATGTGGTTTTGAAACCGGTAGTAACTATTTCAACTCCATCTAGAACAGTTGACTCTGTAAAGTGGTTATTCAATGGGGGTGTTGTTTCGACAAATATTGACTCACTGGTTGTTCCTCTTTCAGTTTCTACTCAAGGCGTTTATTTTGTAAATATTTGGGTAGATTCTTGTTTTTTAAACGATTCGGTCAATCTTGGTGTCTTGGATCCAGGGCAAATAGGGGGTAGTCAGTTGATTTGTGCTGGTCAGGTGCCCAATGCGTTTCTGAGTATTTCTGCCGCAACAATAATGACCAGTGATACACTTCAATATGTGTGGGAGTCTTCTACAGACAGTATGAATTGGACTGCTGTTTCAGGTGGAAATTTGGCGTCATTCAGTCCAGGCGCATTGACACAAACTACCTATTTTAGAAGAAAGGTGGAACTTGTTCAAAATGGAAGTGTTTTTTGTTTTTCCAATTCCAATGTATTGAAAGTTGAAATAGTATCTGGTCTGGTTGTTCAAGCGGGACAGGATTCAACGATGTGTCCTGGAAATTCTTATACTTTTTCTGGATCAGTTTCGGGAATTGGTTCTTATCAGCCGGTTTATCAATGGTCGGGGCCGGGAGGTTTTTCAGACACCACGTTAACTCCAACCATTTCTTCAGTCTCGCAAGCGGACGCTGGTACTTATATTTTGTCAGCTACAATAGGAAGTTGTGTGATATATGACACAGTTATTATTGATGTCTATACTATTTCAATCAATAGTGGGCAATTTAATCCAGGTAGAACTCAATTGGTTGAATGTATTGGTCCTGGTTCATCAACTGGGCTAATCGGATTTTTTCCAGTTCTACCCTCGCCAAGTTCATTGATTCAGTCCGTCACTATTGATTGGGGAGATGGAGCAGTTCAGACAATTCCCTCGTCTGGTTATTCTGCTCTTCAGACTCATAATTATCAGGCAGGGTCTTACTCATTATCAATTACAGTTGTTGTTTCCGCAGGCTGCACTACAGTTTTGACTTATTCTGTTTTTGTAGGGAGTTCTCCTTCGCCTGCAAGTTTAGCCCTGTTTGTAAATCAAGCAAATGGATGTTTGCCTCATTCTACAAGTTTTACCTTTAATGTCCCTTCTGCTAATGTGGATGGAACAACCTATGTGGTGGACTGGGGAGATGGTTCTCCCACTGTGACTTATACTCATCCGAACACTCCTCCTGTATTGAATCATGTGTATGGTCAATCTTCGTGTGGTAATTCGGTGGTTACCTCAGGAACAACCTACACAAATGTTTTTCAGCCTTTTGTAATTACTAAAAATCCTTGTTCTGCCCAGCCACAGCCTTCGGCAGCAGGATTAATTTCTGTTGGTGTTCCTCCAGACGCTTCTTTTACCGTTTCCAAAGAAATTATTTGTCCTGATGATGAGATTCAGTTGGTCAATACCTCCGATTTTGGTTTATCTATACCAACAGGAAGTGGAGCAAATTGTGATACATTTTCACCCTACTACTGGACAATTACTCCGAATAATTCAACAGGTGCAACAAATTGGTCAATCGTTTCAGGCTCGTTAGGCTCGAATAATGGATTTCCTGGAAATCCTGGTTTTTGGTCAGTCGGAACTTTGTCTCCTAGAGTTAAATTTTTGGTTTCTGGAACTTACGTGATAGATTTATTTGTTGAAAATGATTGTGGATTAAGTCAATATTCCGATACTATTTGTGTAATTGTACCGCCTGTTTGCTCCATTGAACTCACAGATACAGCTGGTTGTTCAGTTTTAACTACAAGCGTTTGGAGCAGTTCTGCATTGCCAACTTGTGACTCTTTTGACTTACCCGTGCAGTACACTTGGTCAGTCAGCAATCCTGTGGGATGTTCAGGATGTTCGAGTTCATTGGCAAGTCCTTCCGCTGATTCTAGTGGATTAACATTGATAAACAATTCAAATTCAATTCAATATTTCACTGTAGAATTAACCGTTACAGCAATAGATTCCACTACCAACACTCTGCTCTCGAATTGTGAATCAGTGTGTAGTAGAACAATTAAAGTTTATCCCCGAGTTCAAATTAGTCCACTTACCTCTTGTAACGGTCAATTAAATTGGAATTTGACCAATCAAGTAAATGTTCCCTCCATTATTACTTGGCAAGCAACCCAAAACCCAAACGTAAGCGGTGAAACTACAGGCCTGCAGTCTTCCAATCTAATTACGGATAGCTTAGTTAATAATTCTTCCACTTCTCAAACTGTCTTTTACACCGTCATTGCTACTTCCATCGATGGTGGATGTTCAGATACGCAGGTGTTTACAGTTAATTTGTTAGCTCCCATTGTTATTCAACCACTTTCGGATGATACCCTATGTGTGGGAGGTACAATTTCTTCTCCATTGGTGCTTAGTTATACAGGAGGAATTAATCCGCCTTCTTATCAATGGCGTTTGGGAGGATTGGTGGTGAGTAATAGTGCTAGTTTTACTCCAAGCACATTTACTGCTCCAGGAAATTATTCATTTGTTGGATCCGTTACTTATGGCCCCCCTGGATGTCGTATTTCAGAGAGAGATACAGTCGTAATAACGGTTGTTCCAGATCCAGTAGTGACGATTCAGCCAGTTTCGGATACATATTGTTTAGGAGCTTCCGGAGTAGATACCTTGGTTGTTTCCGCTTCAGGAGGATTGGGCAGTTATAGCTATCAGTGGTATTCTAGTGTAATTAATAGTAATTCAGGAGGAACAGCTATTCCTGGTGCAACGACTCCAAGATTCGTACCCTCGGTGGGTTCAGTTGGTACTACTTACTATTATTGCGAGATAACTCAAACAGGACTAAACTGTAACGTTAGTTCAGCAACGGCCACGATTCTGGTAACTCCTGCGCCCACTTTTAGTACACAACCCATTACATCCCAAACAATTTGTTTAGATGGAACTCTTTCTCCACTCACAGTTGCGTATCAAAATGGAACTTCTGGTGGAACCTATCAGTGGTATTCAAACACTACAAATTCTAATACAGGGGGAACTTTGATTCCTGGTGCTACCAATGCTAGTTATACACCACCGAGTAATTCTACAGGAACATTTTATTATTATTGTGTGGTTACTTTACCAAGTGGAGGGTGTTCGAGTATTACCTCAAATGTTGGTGTAGTTATTGTTCGTCCACATCCATTAATTTCTGTTCAGCCCATTCCTTCCCAAACCATTTGTGAAGGAGGAACAATTGATACGGCTTTATTTGCAAGTTACAGTGGCGGAGTAGGAACACCAAGTTACCAGTGGCAAAAGGGAGGAGTAAATATTCCAGGTGCAACGAATTCAGGATATTTACCACCATCCTTCAACTCAGCGGACACGGTAGAGTTTTCTGTGATAATTAGTTTAAGTGGAAGTGGATGTGATTCGGATACATCTCAAAATGGAGAGGTAATAATTATCTCGGATCCGGTGGTTTCATTACAGCCTACTTCTGCTTCTTACTGCCAAAATGCAAGTCCAGTTGCCTCCTTAGTGGTTCAAGCTTCCGGAGGACTGGGTAGTTACAGTTACCAGTGGTATAGCAATACCAATAATAGTAATTCTGGAGGTCTGCTACTTCCTGGAGAGACTGATTCGACATTTGTTCCACTCGTCTCTCTTGTCGGAACTACTTATTATTACTGCGAAATTATTCAAACCGGTTTAAATTGTAATGTTACCTCTTCAACAGCCTCAATTATAGTAACACCAGCTCCTACTTTTACCACTCAGCCCATAGACACTCAGACGGTTTGTTTGGATGGAAGCTTGTCTGCCTTGACCTTGGCTTATCAAAATGGACTAGGAAGTCCTAGCTACCAATGGTATTCGAATACGATTAATTCTTACACTGGAAGTACCTTGATACCAGGCGCAACCAATTTAAATTATTTGCCGCCTACTGACTCTGTAGGAACCTATTATTATTACTGCGTGGTTACATTGCCAAATGGAGGTTGTTCATCTATCACCTCTGATATTGCAGTTGTAATAGTACTTCCAGATCCCATGATTTCGATTCAGCCAATACCTGCTCAAACAATTTGTGAGGGAGGAACTATTTTAAATCCTTTAACAGTGAGTTATGCAGGTGGAGTTGGAACACCAAGCTACCAATGGCAAAACTCAGGTGTCAATATAGTTGGAGCTAACTCAGCCTCTTTTACGCCTTCGGGAATATCTTCTCCCGGTATTTATTCTTACTCAGTAATTGTCAATTTGAGCGGAAATGGGTGTAATGCAGATACTTCTCAAAACTCACTAATTACCGTAATTCCCGATCCAATTGTTGTGGTTCAACCTGTATCGGATACATACTGTATTGGGGCAGTTCCCGTAGACACGCTAGTTGTTTCTGCCAATGGTGGTCTCGGAATGTTCAGCTATCAGTGGTATTCTAATACTACAAATTCAAGCACTGGAGGAACACCAATTTTAGGTGCTACCGATTCTACTTTTGTTCCTTCTGTAGGTGCTGTAGGTACTTTTTACTATTATTGTGAAATTACTCAGACTGGTGTTAATTGTAATACTGTTTCGTTGCCTGCAACCATTTTGGTAAATCCTGCTCCCACATTTACAACACAACCTATAGATTCGCAATTTGTTTGTTTGGATGGATTATTGACTTCTCTTAATGTGACCTACCAAAATGGAGTTGGCACTCCAAGTTATCAGTGGTTTGTTAATTCTTCTAATTCTTATTCAGGTTCCGTTCCAGTAATAGGAGCTACCAATTCAAATTACTTGCCACCATCAACTACGGTTGGAACATTGTATTATTACTGTGTTGTTTCTCTCCCAAAAGGTGGTTGTAGTTCAATTGTATCGGATATTGCAAAAGTTGTTGTGAATCCAGACCCACTTATTACGGTTCAGCCACTTTTATCTCAATCTATTTGTGTGGGAGGTACACTCGCTACTCCATTAAGCGTTAGCTTTTCGGGAGGAGTTGGAAATCCAAGTTATCAATGGCAAAAAAATGGAGTAAATCTTTTGGGAGATACCAATTCATCTTTTTTACCCACAACCTTTTTTGTGCCTGACACGATAGATTATCGAGTGATTTTAAGTCTGGATGGAAGGGGATGTAATGATGATACTTCTCTTAATGCTGAGGTAATTATCGTGAATGATCCGGTGATGGTTCGAGAACCCGATTCAGCAATATATTGTGAAAACACATCGCCTGTAACACCGCTCTTGGTCAGAGCGACAGGAGGTTTAGGAAGTTTTAATTATCAATGGTACAGTAATTCTATTAACTCAAATTCTGGGGGGGCCATGATTACTGGAGCTACTGATTCAACATTTATACCACCTGTAAATGGGGTAGGAACGGTTTATTACTATTGTGAGATTTCTCAATCAGGATTAAATTGTAATGTAATCTCAGCAGCTGCAAAAATTACTGTTACACCATCTCCTTCATTTTCTAATCAGCCAATCGGATTTCAAAAACTATGTGTAGGAGGAACTCCTAATCTTCTCTCTGTTTCTTATATTGGGGGAAATAATTCTGTGAGCTATCAATGGTATCAAAATAACGTGAATTCCAATGTTGGCGGAACTCCACTTTTAGGCCAGACTTCTTCAAGTTACCTTCCTCCGTCCTCAACTTCTGGTTCAAACTTTTATTACTGTGTTCTCTCATTCTCAGTTGGCGGATGTACTAATATAGTGTCTAATCCGGCCCAAGTAGTTGTGCTTGATGACCCAATAATAACCAACCAACCAGTGTTGAGCCAAATGATTTGCCAGGGGACGACCATCCTTCAGCCTCTAACCTTCTCTTTTTCGGGAGGTACAGGTGCAACTTCTATAGCTTGGTATCAATTTGGAACTCCAAATGTGTTGATTAATGGGGTAACCGACACATCATTTCTTCCTATTACTTTTAATTTGGCTGGGAATTATAAATATTTTGCAGTTGTAACGGATAGTGGAGTGGGCTGTGACAACACCTCTACATTAAATAGTGAGATAATTGTGAATCCTACACCTCATGTTAATCCATTAAACGATACCGTACTTTGTAATGATAGTCGATTGAACATACAAATAACAACTTCTGTTCCTTCCAATATTGCTTGGTCTGCTACTCAAAACATAAACGTTACAGGAGAGTTGACTAGCACTCAAACCTCCACCTTGATTAACGACTCCTTAACGAATAACACAAATGTCCCCCAATTTGTCGAGTATTCCATAACTCCAACTTCTTTTCCGGAAGGATGTCCTGGTCCAGACTCAACCGTTAGAGTAAAGGTACAACCTGATGTTGTGTTAAATAATGTACCCAATGTTGAAATTTGCAGTGGAAGTCCGGTAAATACTATTTTAACGGCCAATGTTCCTTCTACTTTTAATTGGTTCGTTTCTATAGATAACCCCAATGTTACAGGGGAATCATTACTTCCAAGTACGAGTAATTTAATTACAGATCGATTAGTGAATAATACTTCTGTGAACCAAATTGTAGTTTACTCTGTATTCCCAGTTTCAATAGAGGGCCAATGTGCAGGGCTGGCCCAAACCTTTGTCGTCACAGTAAAACCAAGTTTGGCGCTGTTAAATGAGGATACTGTTACTATTTGTAGTGGAAATAGAGTAAACTTGTCTTTGGTAGCAAATACTAATGTTACTTTTAATTGGTATGCGGATCAATCTTTAAATGTACTGAACGAGACCACTTCCGTTGTTTCGTCTTCGAGGATTGACGATTCTTTAGTAAATGTCAGTAATTCTATTCAAAAAGTCACCTACCATGTGGTGGGAACAAGTACAAGTAATGGGTGTTCTAGTCCGGTGATCCCTATTACAGTGTTCGTTAACCCTCAACCTTCAGTGTTTCCAATTTCGGATACTATTATTTGTAATGGAGTCACTTTAAGTCCGATTTCTTTCAATGGTCCAGTTATTGGAACTCAATATAATTGGTCGACCACAGATACCACAATTGGCATAGGTGCAAGAACAGGATTGAATTCTATTCCTGGATTCGTGACTACCAATCCAACATTCTCCCCGAAATTCACAAACTTTACTGTCGTTCCTATTTATACAAATGATAGTGTTACCTGCATAGGAAATTCTGAAAGTTTTACATTAACTGTATTGCCTTCTCCGGATGTGAATCCATTGGGAGATATTAATGTTTGTAATGGAATTCAAGTTCCGCAAACTGTTGTCTCTGGTTCCGTTCCAGGTACAATTTTTAATTGGCAGAACTCAAATACTTCAATTTCATTAAATGTTTCGGGAATAGGGAACATTCCATCATTTAATGCAACAAATAATACAGCTGTTCAGCAGTTTAGTACAGTATCTGTCATGCCAATGTCTCAAGTATCTGGTGTTCAGTGTTTTGGTGCTCCGGAAACATACAGGATTACCGTAAATCCAACTCCAAAGGTAGTGAACAATGATATCCAAATTTGTTCTAGGGAAAACACAAATATATTGTTGAATTCTAACATCCCAAGTTCGTTCCAATGGAGTGCAACTCCAACCCCAACTGTTTTTAATGAGACATCTTTTCCAATTCAGACTACCAATTTAATAAACGATACCTTAAGCATAATCTCTCCATTTGCTCAGTTTGTAGATTATCATGTAATACCTACATCTTTGCCTTTCGGTTGCGTTGGTCCCGACTCCGTAATTACAGTGCAAGTAAATCCAATACCAGTTGTAGATTTTTCAATTTTAAACACAATCTTTTGCGATTTACAGCCAATTAATTTTCAGAATAATTCTTTAGGCTCGTTAAATTTTGATTGGAATTTCGGTGATGGAAATTCTTCCTTCTTATTTAACCCATCAAATAGTTATGCAAGCGCAGGGGGTTATTCAATAACTCTTACTGGAACTAATCCTCTAACGGGTTGTAAAGATTCCGTCACTAAACCCATAGTGATTTCTAAAACTCCAAATTCGAATTTCACTTATTCTGATAGTGTAGGATGCGACTTTTTAGATGTTGTGTTTATAGCAGACACAACAAGTGTTGATTGGGATTATGATTGGAACTTTGGAAATGGTTCTAATTCTCAGCAGTTTGGAGTCGCAGGTCATTTCTACAATCAAATTGGGTGTAATGATGTCTCTTTGACTGTCACATCTAAAGCAGGATGTATATCAACCACCTTAGATACAAATGCCATCTGTATCTACGAGCAGCCGATAGCCGATTTTATTTCAAATAGGACTATCTTTTCTTCATTAGAAACTCCCATTGTGGAGTTTTATAACCAGTCATTATTTTCAACTAGTTATTTGTGGTTTTTCGGAGACAATCAAACTGGAATTGCAGAAAATCCGATTCACATATATCCTGATGGGGCAAACCAATATCAAGTTAAATTATACGCAAGCAATCAAATTGGTTGTATTGATTCTGTATTAAAGACAATCACTGTAGAGCAAGAAATAGCAGTTTATGTACCGAATACTTTTACACCCAATAAGGATGAAATTAACCAAGTGTTTTTGCCGATACTGTCAGATGGATTTATCGAAGAGTCTTATCACTTGACGATTTTTAACAGATGGGGAGAATTGGTTTTTGAAACGAGGGATCAAACTGAAGGATGGGATGGTATGTGCGGAGCTCAAGACAGTGAGAAAGGGTGTGGAGTGGGTTCTTACGTTTGGAAGATCTCAGTGGCAGTTGAAGAGTCGAGTGAAACACTTTTTTACATGGGACATGTGAATTTAATTCGATAGAATTTCAGTACAAAAAACATCGTTTTACCTCTTTTAATAATGTTTTGGTTAGAATTCAATATCCATACGAAAGATTAATGAGAAACAATGTTTTATGATTCCGTTCACTCTTTAAAATATAGAATTTAGTATTGAATTTTGAAAATTTCAAACCTTTTTTTGCTTATAAAATTTGTGGGTTTAATATAAGATTTAGGTTTTAAATTAATGTTAGTTTATTCAAAATCATTATTGTTCTTGAATATTTAATTCCTCTCAAATTGTTTATTATGCTATTCAAATAATGTTATATAGTAAATTTTGTTTTTTTTAGAATACATTAACTTTATTATTATTTTAAAAATGTGTTTTTTTCTTTGTGATTTTGTTTTTTTCAGCCAAAATAAGAGATTAAATGTGTAATGAACCGAAAGAGAATAATTCATGTTTTAACAGACCAAGGTCAAAGAAAAAGAGAAGGCAGTGATGTTCTTCTCTTTTTTTTTCTCAAAAACTAAAGAAGGAATACTGTAAATTCCTAATCGAGAAGAATTCTAAAACAAAACTGTCCAGGGTAGCGACACGGTTATAGAAAAAGAAAAACCCAC
>Ga0233450_10005351_pt1 | contig 11176 bp, 8 predicted proteins | sample 011ome_30_FD_189956 | JGI IMG/M metagenome (GOLD analysis project Ga0233450, IMG submission 189956) | Coastal salt marsh microbial communities from the Groves Creek Marsh, Skidaway Island, Georgia - 011501CT (spades assembly) | ecosystem: Environmental > Aquatic > Marine > Intertidal zone > Salt... | reverse complement strand
CTGCTGATAGAGCGCCCTTTATTGATCAAACACAATCAATGAATTTATGGTTATCTACTCCAACTTTTGGAAAAGTTAATTCAATGCATATGTATGCGTGGAAAAAAGGTCTTAAAACTGGAATGTATTATTTACGAAGTAGATCTGCTGTTGACGCAGTTAAAGTAACCGTTTCTTCAGAAAAAGTTGCGAAAGAAGATTTTATTAAATCTCAGATAGCAGAAAACAATGAACCAGAAGATTGTCTAACTTGCAGTGCATAAAGGAGTATAAAGAATGATATCTAAAGGCGTTAAATCAATTTTTCCAATTAAACATCAAGATATTTGGGATAAATATAAATTACATATACAGGCATTCTGGACACCAGAGGAAGTTTCTCTTCATGATGACTTAAGAGACTTAGAAACACTTAACGATGGGGAAAAACATTTTATTAAACATGTACTTGCTTACTTTGCTAATTCTGAAGCAATGATTAATGAAAATCTTGCAAGCAGATTCTATAAAGAAATATTAATTCCAGAAGCTAGGTGTTTTATTTCTATGCAAATGCTTAATGAGTCTATTCATGCTGAAATGTATGGTCTACAAATTGAAGCATATGTTAAAGATCAAAAAGAAAAAGACCATCTTTTTGATGCCATTCAAAATGTTCCTTGTATAAATCGAAAAGCTCAATGGGTTTCAAAATGGCTAAATGGAAGTCAAAATTTATTAACAAGACTTATTGGTTTCGGTTTAGTTGAAGGCTTGTTCTTTGCTGGCTCATTTTGCGCGATTTATTACTTTAGAAAAAGAGGTCTTCTACCGGGTTTAGCACTATCCAATGATTGGATAGCAAGAGATGAAGGAATGCATTTTAGCTTTTCAGCACTTATGTTTAAAACACTTAGAGATAAATTTAATAACAATACGTTAACTAATAGCGATATATCTGATTTATCATTAATACCAAATGATGTACCTCAATCACAATTTGAAGAGATCGTTAGAGAGGCCGTCTCATTTGAAAAAGAATTTGTTAAAGATGCGCTTCCCGTTGATTTAATTGGTATGAATGAAGATTTAATGTGTCAATATATAGAGGCAGTCGCTGATAGAATTGCAGATTTATTTGAATTTGATAGAGTATTTAATACTGAAAATCCATTTGATTTTATGAGAGCGTTAGATGTTCAAAATGTAACTAACTTTTTTGAAAAAAGAGTCTCTGAATATCAAAGACCAACAGATAGAGCTCTTAGTTTTGATGATGCCTTTTAAATGGACGTAGAAATATATTCTAAAACTAATTGCATATTTTGTGATAAAGCTAAGATGCGTTTAGCAAATGAGAACCCAAAAATTCATATGCTTGATCAAGATTACACTAGAGAAGATTTCTTTAAAAAATTTCCCACCGCTAGAACTTTCCCTCAAATAATAATAAATGGAGAAAGTATAGGGGGCTATCACGAATTAGAAAAATGGTTAGAGAGAAACTCTTTCGAGGAAGAATTTTAGTGAGCATCTCCCCAATTATCTCCAAATCCATAATCTACTAAAAGAGGTACTTCAAAATTTTTAAAATTAAGGTGTGCGTTTTCCATAACACTTTTAATTATTTCTATTGAGGTCTCTTTATTAGCTTCATCAATTTCAAAAATAAGCTCATCATGAACTTGAAGTAAAATTTTAGCATCCAAATCATCAGCAGTTATCAACTTATTTAATTCTATCATTGCTAATTTGATTACATCTGCAGCTGTTCCTTGAATTGGAGCATTGATTGCTTGCCTTTCAGCAAATCCTCTTACAGAAAAATTTTTATCATTAATACTTTTAATATTGCATCTTCTGCCGAAAATTGTCTCAACATATAGATTTGTTTTTGCAAATTGAATTTGATCATCCATATATTTTTTAATTTTTGGGTATTTATTAAAATAATCCTCAATATAATTTTTTGCCTCAGAATTAGTTACACTTAACTGTTTAGCTAATCCATAAGGACTTATTCCATATAAAATACCAAAATTTATTGCTTTTGCTTTTCGTCTCGTTTCTGAATCAAGTTTTTCAGTTTTAACATCAAAGATTTGGGAAGCAGTTGAGCTATGAATGTCTTCATTATTTTTAAAAGCTTTTATAAAATTTGTATCTCCAGAAATTTCTGCAGCTAAGCGTAGTTCTATTTGTGAATAATCAAAACTCATAAGAATTTTATTTCGATCACAAATAAATGCCTTTCTAATTTTTCTTCCATTATTTGTTCTTATAGGTATATTTTGAAGATTGGGATCATTTGAACTCAGTCTTCCTGTAAGAGTATTTGCGACTCCGTAAGAAGTATGGACTCTTGAATTATTTTTTGTCGCTTGATTTTGAAGAGCATCTGTGTAGGTAGATTTCAATTTAGTTAACTCTCGCCAATCCAAAATTAAACTAGCAATTTCATAACCTTGATCAGATAGATTAGATAATGTAGATGAGTCAGTAGAAAAGGTTCCTGATTTAGTTTTTTTACCTCCTTGAATATTTAAATCAACAAACAAAATTTCTCCTAATTGTTTTGGTGATCCAATATTAAAATTTTTTCCTGCAAATTTGTAAATTTTCTTCTCCAATAGTAAACTATCTTTTTGAAATTCCTCACTCAGTTTATTAAGATATTTAGTATTAACTTTAATTCCATTTTTCTCAATTGAAGACAAAACGTTTATTAATGGCAAATCAATTTCACTATATACAAAATTACCTTTTTCTTTTTTAACTCTGTTATTTAAAAAATTATATAACTTTAGAGTAATAAGAGCATCTTCAGCAGCATAATCAAGAGCTTTACTAATCTCAACAAAATCAAATGTTATTTCTTTTTTGCCAGATCCAACAAGCTCCTTAAATTTTATATTTGTATGATTAAAATGCAAGTAAGCCAAATCATCCATGTTGTGTTTTGTAATACCGTTATCAATTGCGTATGATAACAACATCGTATCAGCTATAGTTGTTAATTTAAGACCACATTTCTCTAAAATTCTTAGATCATATTTAATATTATGACCTATTTTTAAAATAGATGGATCATTACAAATTGGTTGAAGTAATTTAATTATTTCAGACTTTTTTATTTGTTCATTTAATCTTTTATTATTTTCAAGATTTTTATGATTTATTGGAATGTAATAAGCAGAGTCTTCATTAACAGCAATTGAGATACCAACCAAATCAGCTTCTTCAATATTAAGAGAATTAGTCTCTGTATCTATAGCGAAGTAACCGGTTTTTTTTATATTAGAAATTAACTTATTTAAATCTTCACTCTTATTTATTAGAAAATATTTATTATCTATTTTTCTTGTTACTAATTTTTCAGAAATATTACTTTTTATAAATGAATTATTTTTTAATCTTTCTGCAATACTTTTAAAACCTTGTTTTGATAAAAAAATAGATAAATTTTCATTTTTAGCAACAGAAGAATAGGTATGAATTTTATTTATATCTATAGGTAATTTAATATCATTTTTAAGTTTAACTAATTCGAGACTTACCAAAATATCTTCTTTGTTATCTAAAATTGTATTTCTTCTTTTTTCTTGAGGTATTTTTTTAGCGTTTTGAATTAATTTATTTACATCTCCAAATTCTTGAATAAGTTGTAAAGCTGTTTTAGGACCTATGCCGGGAGCTCCAGGAATATTATCAACCTTATCACCAGTTAATGCTTGAATTTGAATTACTTTTTCAGGAGGTAAACCAAATTTTTCAATAACTTGCTCTATGCCAATTTTTTTATTTTTCATTGGGTCAAGCATAGTTATTTCTTTAGTAATCAACTGCATTAAATCTTTATCTGAAGAAACAATAATTGAATCAATTTTTTGCTTTTCAGCTAGCTTACAATAAGTTGCTATAATATCATCAGCCTCGTAACCCTCAATTTCTAATTGTGGAATATTAAAAGCATCTACACATTCTCTAATAATATGAAACTGAGGTATTAAATCTTCAGGGGTTTCTCCTCTGTTAGCTTTATAATCTTTAAATATTTTATTTCTAAAATTTTCTCTTGCAGCATCAAAAATAACAATCATTTTGTCATCCCTATAATCCTCAATTAGTTTTACTAGCATATTTGTAAAACCAAAAACTGCATTGATTGGTGTTCCATCAGCTCTATTCATTGGGGGTAAGCCATAGTAAGCCCTAAATATGTATGCTGAACCATCAATTAAAATTAATCTATTTTGTTTATTCATTTCTATTTTAGATATATAGACAATTAAAAATAAATGTCAGATTATATTTATGCAATAGAAGCAAAAGGAGTTAATAAGACTTTTATTAAAAAAAATAAAAAGACATTAGCTTTACAAGATTTTAATATAGAAATTAAAAAAGGTTCTATTCACGGATTATTAGGACCTAATGGAGCCGGAAAATCAACTTTTATAAATATCCTAGGAAGTCTTGTTAAAAAAGATAGCGGTAATATAAATATTTGTAATTTAAATATTGATACTGCAACTAAACAAAGTAAATTTAAAATCGGTATTGTTCCTCAAGAATTAAATATAGATCCATTTTTTACTCCTTATGAGTTACTTGAGCTACAAGCAGGTCTATACGGAATTAAAAAAACTAATCGAAAGACCAATGAGATACTTGAGAATGTTGGATTAACAGATCAAAAAAAATCTTATGCAAGAACATTGTCTGGAGGCATGAGAAGAAGGCTATTAGTTGCCAAAGCATTAGTTCATTCTCCTGAAATGTTAATCTTGGATGAACCAACTGCAGGAGTTGATGTTGATTTAAGAAGATCGCTATGGGAATATATTAGAAAAATAAATAAATTAGGAACAACAGTATGTTTAACAACTCATTATTTAGAAGAGGCTGAGGAATTATGTGATAGAATTACAATTATAAATAATGGAAAAGTAATAAAAGATGATACAAAAATTAATCTTTTAAAAATAATCTCAAATAAAACCGTATTATTTCAAATAAATTCAGAGATAATTTTACCTTATGAATTAAAAAATTATGACCCTAAAATTGAAAATGGTTATCTTAAAGTAACTTATGATAAAAATATCACCTCTTTAAATGAAATAATCGATATACTAAATAAAAACAATATTCCTTTTAATGAAATTAATACTTTTGAAAGTGATTTGGAGGATATCTTTCTAAAACTAGTTAATGATCATGAAAATAATTTATAAATTATTTTTTTATTCTTTTGGAGCATGTTTGTTTAATATTCTTTGTAAAGTTCTTCTATGCATTCTTAATCTTCTTGCTGTTTCAGAAACATTGCGCTTACATAATATAAAAACTCTTTGAATATGTTCCCATCTAATTCTATCTGCGGTCATTGGGTTTTCTGGAGGGGGTGGAAGAGCTTCTTCAGAATTAGTTAGAGCGTCATAAATTTGATCTATTTCTGCAGGTTTGGGTAAATAATCAATAGCACCAGTTTTTATTGCTGCAACTGCTGTTGCAATATTTCCATATCCAGTAAGTAGTAAAGACTTAGTTTTTGGAGATATTTCTTTTATTTGCTTGATTAATTCTAATCCAGAACCATCTTCAAGCCTCATATCAACAACTGCATAATCAAAACTTTCTTCATGACAACTTTTAAGACAATCTTCATAACTAGCAAAAGTTTCAACAAAAAAGCCTTTTTTTTCCATTGATCTTCCTAGTCTTTCTCTAAAGGGAGTATCGTCATCAACTATAATTAATTTTTTTAACATTATATTAAAATAGTTTTATCAAATTTTATTTCAACAACCGCACCATTATTAGAATTATAAAAAGTAATATTCCCTTTCATGTTTTCAATTAGGTTTTTTGCAATAAAAATCCCCAAACCCATCCCTTTTTTATTTTTTGATATATATGGCTCACCAAGTTTATCCAAGACATCTCTAGAAAATCCATCTCCATCATCTTCAATTTTAATTATAAAATTATTTATATCAATTTTTAAAAGTATATTAATTTTTTGTTTTGAATATACTATTGAATTTTGAATTATATTTCCAAGAGCATAATTTATTTCATCTTTAAAGTAGATTTTACTTTCTTTATCAAAGTTATCAAAATTTAATATTATTTTTTTGCTATCATTAAATTTTTCTAAATTTAATTTTATTAAATCTACAATTTTAATTTTTTCAAAAAAATTATCTTTTAAATTTTGGGGGTTCTTGGATAGACTTAAAAGAATTTCTTTACATCTTTCAGCTTGAGATTTTAATAATTCGATATCTTTTATTAAAACACTATTTTTCACTAATACTTTTTCTTTTAACAAATCATTTAGAACAAGAAAAATTGTATTTAAAGGTGTGCTTAATTCATGAACTGCAGCAGCACTCAAATAAGCAACTTCTGTAGTTTTTTTTTGATTAGATAACTTTAACTCCGTAGCAGTAAGAGCGCTAGATATTTTTCTAGCTGAGCTGGCAAATAAATATGCATATATAGCTACAAATATGATTGTTATAATAAGAGCAATTAAAATTCCAATATTATATATCAATGGAATAATAAAATTTTGTTCCCAGTTTAAAGGAATATAATTAAAATTAATTATTAAAATCAATAAAATTGAATACGATGAAAGTAAAATTGTCGACAATGCTGAAAGATAAGAAGCGGAGATGATTATTGGTGCAAGAATTAATACTACAAAAGGATTGAATACTCCTCCAGTTAAAAATAATAGTCCTACTAATTGAGAAATATCAAATAATAAAAATAAAAAAGTTTTTTTATCAGTTAAAGTAGAATTACCTCTCTGAATAAAATAAGAAGAAAAGTTTACTAAAATAGATAATAAGACTACAAATAAGCATTCTGTTAGAGGAATAGTAAAATTAAAAACAAAAAAAATAGTAAATAAAGTTATTAACTGCCCTAAAATTGCAATCCATCTAATTTTAATTAGATTTGCTAATAAAACTGTATTCACTAATTAAAAATTAAATATCTAAATTTGCTACTTTTAGAGAATTTTCTTGAATAAAGTTTTTTCTTCCTTCTGTTACATCACCCATTAAAGTTTCAAAAACAGCATTAGCATGATCAACCTCATCTAATTTTACTTTTAATAATGATCTATAATTATTATCCAATGTAGTTTCCCAAAGTTGATCAGGGTTCATTTCTCCTAATCCCTTGTATCGATTTATTTGAAGTCCTTGCTTTCCTATATTTACAACTCTTTCAATTAAACCAACCGGCCCATTAATTTTATATTCAATATCACCGTTTTTAAGTAAACCAGCTGAACCATTTTTTAACAGACCAAAATTTTCCATTAATGGTTTTCTATATTCGTTTAAAGATTTTGCTTCAGGTGTATTTAAAAAATCAACATTTATATAATATTTTTTTTCAACACCTCTGTGAAGATAAACAACGTTTAATGAAGAGTTTTCATAATTAACTTTCCATAACTTGGGTTCAATTGTATTTAGCCTTAATTCCAAGTATTTTGCAATTTCGGTCCCAAAATCTGGATCGTTATATGATTCAGCTTTAAGAGAAGCAATCACTGCCGCTTGCTCAATTACAAGCTTATTTTCAATTCTTCTGGTAAGTCTATCAACTAGTTTTTGAACTGTTTTACACAAATTGAGTAATTTAATTAATTCCACACTTGTTATTTGAGTAACTTCATTTTTATTTATTGGGACCTCATAAATAAGTTTTTTTGATCCTTCATCTATGAGATGTTGCTCCATTTCGTTTTCATCTTTAATATACTGTATTGCATTACCTTTTTTTGATCTAAATAAAGGAGGTTGAGCAATATATAGTCTGCCACTTTCTATCAAGGGGCGCATATGCCTATAAAAAAAAGTTAATAATAAAGTTCTAATATGACTTCCATCAACGTCTGCATCAGTCATAATGATTATTTTATGATATCGCATTTTTTCTAAATCAAATTTGCCTTCTGTTTTATCTGTACTCTCATTTCCAGTAGGATTACCAACTCCTGCTCCAATTGCAGTAATTAATACTCCAATTTCATTACTTGTTAATATTTGTTTTTGATTTGCTCTCTCAACATTTAATATTTTTCCTCTTAATGGAAGAATTGCTTGATTTTTTCTATCCCTACCTTGTTTAGCTGAACCACCTGCTGAATCTCCCTCTACAATAAATAACTCTGATAACTCTGGATTTTTTTCCTGACAATCAGCAAGTTTACCTGGCAAAGATGAGCTCTCTAAACCAGTTTTTCTTCTTGTAAGCTCCCTAGCTTTTCTTGCGGCTTCTCTCGCATTTGACGCCTCAATAATCTTATCAATTACTTTTTTAATTTCATTTGGATTTTCTTCAATCCATTGCTCTAATTTTTCTAAACTAACTGACTCAACCACTGGTCTCACTTCAGATGAAACTAGTTTATCTTTTGTTTGACTTGAAAATTTTGGATCAGGTAATTTGACTGAAATTATGCATGTCAGACCCTCCCGTGCATCATCTCCTGTAACACTTGCAGAAATTTTAGCATTTTTATTAATATAATTTACTATACTTCTAGTAAGAGCACCTCTAAAACCTGCTAAATGGGTTCCTCCATCTCTTTGAATTATATTGTTAGTAAAACATAAAGTATTCTCATGATAGCTATCAGTCCATTGTAAAGAACATTCTACACTTACATTATTTTTATTTGCAGTAAAAAATATTGGATTAGAAATAATAGTATTCTTTCCTTTATTAATAAATTGAACATATTCATTAATACCACCTTCGTATTTGAAATTTAGCTCTTTTGTTTTTGATGCTCTTTTGTCTTTTAGAGTTATATTAACGCCTGTATTTAAAAAAGCTAATTCTCTTAATCTTTTTTCTACTGTACCAAAATTAAAATCAATATTTTTAAAAGTTTTAGTAGAAGGAAGAAATGTGATTTCTGTTCCTGTATAATAAGTATCATTATTTTTTTTAGATTCACCAATAATTGCTAAATCTTTTTTGACAGCACCATTTTCAAAATTAATTTTATATTTTTTGCCATCTCGATTTATAATTAGCTCAAGGTTTTCTGACAGAGCATTAACAACTGAAACTCCAACCCCGTGCAAACCCCCTGATACTTTGTAGCTATTTTGATCAAATTTTCCGCCTGCATGTAATTCTGTCATGATTAACTGTGCTGCAGAAACACCTTCAGACTTATGAATATCAACAGGTATCCCTCTTCCATTGTCAGTAACAGTAATTGTACCATCAGAGTTAAGATGAACTTCAATTACATCACAGAAACCTGCAAGAGCTTCATCTATAGAATTATCAACTACTTCATATATCATCTGGTGAAGCCCAGAACCATCATCGGTATCACCAATGTACATGCCTGGTCTTTTTCTAACAGCTTCTAAGCCCTTTAAAACTTTAATTGATTCTGAAGAATATGAGTCTTTTGTCATTATTCTGTTATATTACAAAAGTTAGCATTTGTTGATAAAAAAGAAAATAAATTTTTTGAGGTTCCCGTCATAAATATTTGTAATTTAAATGTCTCTATTAAAGTCAATAATACATTTCTATTTATATCATCCAGATGAGAACATACTTCATCTAACAATAATATAGGTTGTTTTAACTTGACTTCAGATAAATATTTACACTGAGATAAATATATTAATAAAATAATAGTCTTTTGCTGACCAGTGGATAATTGTGAAACATTTGATTTATCATTTACACAAAACATGTAATCAGACTTATGTGGACCAATCGCGCATCCACCTACCAAGGCATCAATTTTTCTGTTATTTTTAAGTGTGTTCTCGTAATCTTGATTTTTAAAATTACTATTGTAAAATTTATCAATTAATTTTGTATATATCTTAAATGGTAAATCAAAGTCTTTTAAATAAATGTTTAAATTATCAATTAGAACATTAACTTGGTTTTCTCTTAAAGAATATATTTGTAATCCATCTGTAGATATACTTTTCTCCAATTGATTTAACCAGATCTCATCATTATTATTTATAAGAATCTTTGACCTTTCTTGAATAAGTTTATTATACCTGTTTACTAACTTGTTATAGTTATTTTGACTTGTATAAATAAACTGATCAATAAGATTTCTTCTAATAGATGGTGAGGCTTGAAATAATCTTTCTGTTTCTGGCAAGAAATATAAAAAAGGTATTTGATTATATATTAATTCAAGACTTTCAGAAGATTTGTCATTGTTTACACTTAATGTTTTTTTAATTCTGTTGTTAGTATTTTCTGTTTCAGCAATTAAATTATAACTAATTTCTTCACTTTTAAAATCTGATGTGATTTTAAATTTTTCACAATTTTTTTTTATAATATTTGTAAACTTATCTTTTCTTAATCCTCTTCCTTTTGAAAGTAGCGAAATTCCTTCAAGAATATTAGTTTTTCCAGAACCATTTTTTCCATAAAATACATTACAATTTTTAGAGAAATTTAATGAGTAATTTTCAAAATTTCTAAAATTGATTAAATCAATACTATTAAAATATCCCAAGTATTAAACTCTCATTGGCATGAGAACATATATATTATCTGACTCAATTTTTTCCTGAATAATTATAGGATTAGAATTATCATTAAAAGATATTTTAATTTCTTTGCTTTCAAGATTATCTAAAATATCCATTACATATCTAGAATTAAATCCAATCTCTATTTCATTCCCGTCATAGTTTGCCATAATATCTTCAGTAGCAGTACTGTTTTCATTATTAACAGAACTTAAGTTAATTAAGTTTTCTAACAATTTAAATTTAATAGATGGTGATTTTTCATTTGCTATTGTGCTCACTCTGTCAACAGCTGATAATAAATTTTCTCTACTAATGATTAAGTCATTTTTATTATTTTTAGGAATAACTCTTGTATAATCAGGAAAATTACCATCAATTAATTTTGATATTAAAATTAGTTTATCAATATAAAAAATAATTTTATTTGAAGAAATATCTATTTCTATATTTTCATAATTTTCTGAAAGTAATTTTGAGAGTTCATTAATAGTTTTTTTTGGAATTATTACACCAGGAATTTCATCAATTGAAATATCTAACAAAGCACTAGATGTGGCCAACCTATGACCATCTGTACCTACAAAAGTAAGATTACTTGTATTTTCATTAGAGGAAATATTAAA
>Ga0233450_10005348_pt1 | contig 11177 bp, 3 predicted proteins | sample 011ome_30_FD_189956 | JGI IMG/M metagenome (GOLD analysis project Ga0233450, IMG submission 189956) | Coastal salt marsh microbial communities from the Groves Creek Marsh, Skidaway Island, Georgia - 011501CT (spades assembly) | ecosystem: Environmental > Aquatic > Marine > Intertidal zone > Salt... | reverse complement strand
TCCACAGGTTCCGTCTTACCAACAACAATGACCCGATCAAGAGGCACCAACAACCCAAAACCATCAAACTGGTCACGGCCCATCGCCTCAACGACAGGTAAACTGATGATGACATCAACGCCATATTTCTTAGTCACGCCTTCAAGGCGCGCTGCAAGATTCACCGGATCGCCGACACACGAATAATCAAAGCGCAAATCAGATCCCAAGTTACCAACAGTACACACGCCTTTGTTGATCCCGATACCAACTTTTAAATCGGGGGCCGTTGGGTCTTCTTTTTTGAGTAGGCGATTGACTTCAGCGCATGAATCCACCATGGCAAGCGCTGCCTGACAGGCATGCAACGCATCATCGGGATCATCAAGAGGCGCGTTCCAAAACGCCATGATCGCGTCGCCCATGTACTTATCGACCGTACCGCCAAGATTTTGGATGTCATAAGTCAGGGGTGTTAACAAACGATTGAGCAGCGATGCCAATTGCTCAGGACTATCTTTAAAGTACTCAGAAATGGTCGTAAATCCACGAATATCTGCAAATAAGATCGACAAGTTGCGCGATTCACCGCCCAATGACAATCGGTCTGGTTCATCAGCAATCTGCTTGACGACATCAGGTGATAGATAAGTTGAAAAAGCTCCTGTAATGAATCGCTTCTGTGACTCTTCAACCACAATTCGATAGCCAAGTGCGGTGAAAAAAGTGGCTGCGATCAGAACATTCATCCACAACCAATCCATTAAGATAAGCGAGCTGACATAGGTCATCCACGCACCATAGGACACAGCGCCCGCGACCACAAAAAAACCGAAGAGAGCGAAGATAGGTGGCAACCAGAACACTAATAAAGGCGCAACCAAGGCGGCGGCGACTCCAATCAACACCGACCAAACCATGGAGTCCACGGTGTTTTCTATGTAAGTTTCAGATGCGATTTGTTCAAGCAAATTCACATGAACCAGAGGCCCTGGGACGTTCGCAGCATTAATCATCGAGTGGATGTCGCCGAGCGCGGCAGCTGATGCACCGACTATCAGGATACGCCCAGTAATTTGATCCGCGTAGTCTCCTGAAACTGCATCGCTGAAGCTGAGCGTACGCGATTCAAAATACTCCTCGGTCTGAGAAGCCAATCGAATGCTTCCATCGCTTGCCGTCGGAATGATGAGTGCTCCAACCTTGATTTGCTCAATGGCTGCAAATCCGTCATGCTCGGACGCCTTGACCGCTATGGTCGTTGCGCCCTGAACCTGCGCGAGTGTTGCCAATGCAAGAGACGGGTACAAACGATCGTTTGACCGCACCAACGCAGGAATCGATCGAACTACCTTATCGATTCCAGTAATCATAGACACATGACCAAGCGCTGCGCTGGTAGCTAGCTCATCAATCGGACCTGTCAATTCACCCGATGGAATCGGCGCACCTGACACCGGACCAATTTCCGCAATCGCAAATGAGCTATACTCAAAACTCGATGGTTGTCCCGTTGCCGCCATTGCGATCACAGATGGTGTCTGACTCAACACGTCACCAAAGAACTCATCAAAATTGTGATAACCGTAGCCATTGACCACTTGTTCTTCAAAATTTGGCAAGTCACCAATTGCAGCAAACCGCTCTTTTAATTGATGTGGCGACGATCGATCGGCCTCGGCAAATAAAATATCCAATGCCACCACTGAAGCGCCTTGTTCATACAGAGCGATTAGTGACGACCCCAGAACATCACGATCCCATGGCCATTGCCCAAACTCATCAAGTGATTTTTCGTCGATTGCAATAAAGAGCGGTTCAATCCCCTCCACTTGCTTTTCCAAAGAAATCGGTCGCATTTGTTGATAGGCGTCCAAGCTCAAATCAGTGAGTCGATTAACCCACTGGGTTGGGTAGAAAACTCGTAAGAAAACCAAAACACCCAAAACAGAAAAAACAAGCCCAAAAGGCGTCAACTTTTTGATCATAACGCTTTATGTTTCTTCCTATAGCGTTTCTGAACATTCGGGTCTTTTTCCAACACGTTAAGACGCTCGCGCTGCATAAGATAATCCCATTTCAATTTTAAGATGTCAGCGCGCAAGGAATCATCATCGATCGAGCTCAATTTTTTCTCGAACGCAAAAAACTCAGTTTCCAGTGTGTAGATCTCGTCAACTGATAAAAAGAGTTCGCCGTCGGATTTAATTGTGGCCACAAGTGGATTCGCCTAGTTTAGTTTTGTGAATTAACTGAGGAGAGATTTACTGGCACATAGCCTCAGCTTTCGAATGATACTATCAGATCAGTTTGCGATTTTCCGCCTGACGAAATCTCTTATATTCGGCGGTGCAAAAAATTGGGGTACTTGATTTGGTAATGACCATCGAGGAACTCGTCCGAGCATTGCCTCAACAGAAATTAGAGTATCGTCATAATGATTCAAAGGGCTATCGTAGGGAGCGTCGGCAATCCCATTTTTTCCATCGATGACTTTAGCCGTATGGTATTTTGATGTGATATCTAGAGACTGATTAGCGGTATCACGGATTGTCACATGTCCATAACAACAACAGGTATATGTGCGGTCTAACTGCTTTAGAACTTCCGCATAGTGAGCGGTTCCTCGGATAGCAATCACAGCATGCGGTGTAATCACTAATCGTTTCGACTTTACCGACGGATCAAACACTGAATGCACCGCACCCGAAATTAAGCGAAGTATTTCGACGCCGAACTTGTCATCGTGTTGCAACTCGATATCCGAATCAGGCGAGACCAGAAAGGCACTCTTTCCAACTCGGATCAACCCAGGCGAATGCTGTCGTGTGTGTGCTCGAAACGTAAATTTACCAGTTCGTGAAAATTTAACATCCCCTTTTACTATTACTGCCGGCGAAGCCTTATCACGCGCACCCGCCTCAAATGCAAAAAGCCCAGCAATCCAAACGAACAAGTCGCGACGCTCCATTCTACTCCCTATTACTTTGTTAATTCGATGGTATTAAGATGGCATATGCGCGAGCCGAAGAAAACTTTAAAAACAACGATGTTTCAGAGAGTTAGTGAAAAAATACTGCATCGACCATAGACTACCATTGTGAAAATATTTACGGCCAGAATCGTTGTCGCAATGTGCGTCATTCTTACAACCCAAAAAGCGGCGTGCGACTCGTCTCGGCCCGTCATTGGTGTACTTGCAGCGACCAATGGAGTTATAAGCGCAAGAGATTCAACCAAACCCTACCCAAAAACTCGCGTACTGACTAATGGATCGAAAATCTTGTTCAAGGACGAACTCACCACAGGAAGGGGCGTCAAAGCTCAAATTATTCTAAAAGATAACTCCACGTTTGCTCTGGGCGGTGAAGCGAAGTTTGTTTTAGATGAGTTTGTCTATAATCCCAAACAGTCAAACAACCATGTCGGGGTTACTGTCGCCAAGGGTGCCTTTAAATTCGTTTCAGGAAAAATCGCAAAAAAAAATAATGAGGCAATGAAAGTCAAAGCTGGCAACGCGATCATCGCTGTCCGCGGAACTGAAGTGCTGGGTACTGTAAGCACAGAGGGTAACAGCCTGTACTTATTATCCGGCGCAATTGATGTGCAATCACTCTCTATGGATTGCACAGCGACTCAATCAATATCAAATCCTTTCCCAATAGAAACTGACGGATCTCTTTCAACGATGTCTCTAATGAGAGCGAACGCGCCTGGCGATTGTCTCCGAACGATCAGTCGACCTGGATTAATGGTCACGTCGAATTCAGCTGGTCTAATTTCGGAGCCTTTCAGAGCCGACCCCACTGCAATCGACAATCTGCTCGATTCCGTCACGATTCGGGAAGAGACTAACGACCCACAGAGTGCTTCTGAAAGCGAAGACCCTCAGGACGACACCACTCAGGACGACACCACTCAGGACGACACCACTCAGGACGACCCCACTCAGGACGACACCACTCAGGACGACACCACTCAGGACGACACCACTCGAGACCAGTCGACAGAGACTAATTCCTTGGCTCAAGAAGAAGCTGAGCCAGTTGATAAAGCAAGTGACTCTGCAACCTCAAGCACTCGCAGCCAAGACTCTGCCGCTCCTAGTGAAAGCCAATCATCTTCGCTGGCTACGAATGATGGTCAATCAATCCAGATTTCAGCAGACAATCAGGTGATTGACGATGGCGCCGAGAGAACATCAGAAGCTGAAATGACTGAGTACGGTAGCCGATTTGATTTATTACTCCTTGAGTCGATTGGAACAACCGAGGAGACGCAAACATCTGAACTACCAGAGTTAACTCCTGGGACACAAGCTCTATCTCCAAATCTCGCATCTGTAATAGGAGAGGTACAGGTATCGAACGAAGATGATGGCAATGTTGAGAACAATGACCTCACGTTAACAACCGAAGTAAACATCCCCACAACTGAGATGAACTCCGATCTAGAAACGGCTGTTGATAGCTCAGCCGTTTTTCGGACCATCGCAGAAGTACAGAATAACGACGAACTTGAGGAGCTCTCGGAAGAAGTAATTAATTCATATGCTCTTACGCTACCAGCGACATCGCCCTACATCGATACAGCATCGAATGATTCATTTAACTCGCAGGAAGGCTCTGCATCCGTTCCTGCATCGCCGATACCGACAGTATTCAATATTAATGGAGCAGCTGCAGACACTAGTGTTGCCGGCTTTGACCAATCGCTCTCCGGAAACTTCGGTTCGCTATTCGTCAACTCATCAAGCGGGGCGTTTGCTTACTTCCCAAACGATGGCGTTATCAATCAACTCAATAGCTCTGACGGACAACAAACAGATCAGTTCGTTTTTACTGCAACAAATGGAATATCGACGGATAGTCAAGTCCTAGCTATCTCGATTCAGAGCGGAAATGACCAACCAGAGGTATTAGTAACTGCGCTCGCTGCAATTGCAGATACGGCCGCTCTCGATACCTTCTCAAATATAATCGGCTCTGCAACGGGATCAGACCGCGATTCAGAAGCGTCGTTAACCTTTTCTATCGATGGCGCGTCAGCAAACACAAATCTCGCTGGCTTTGATTTGTCGAAATCGTCGAGTTATGGAGAATTATTCATTAACAGCTCAAGCGGTGCTTACGTGTATGTGCCAAACCAAAGTACTGTAAATGCGCTCGGTCCTGGTACAAGCGCGAGTGATTCATTTGTTATCTCAGTGAGTGATGGAACTCTCTCGAACACACAAACACTCACCACATCTGTGACCGGCGCAAATGATTCGCCAACTCTCTCGATTTCGGCACTTGCAGCAATCGTGGATACAACTGCGTCTGATAATTTTGCTACGCAAGCAGCCTCGGCTTCCGGGGCTGATGCTGACGGAGATGCACTAACCTACAATATCTCTGGTGCAAATACTGGTTCTTATTTAGGAGGCGCCTATGACCGCAAGCGCGATGGTGCATTTGGAACCCTATATATCAACTCAATATCTGGAGCCTATGAGTTCGTACCCGACGATAACGCAATTAACGCGTTAAACGATGGGGATTCGGGATCGGATACCTTCACAGTTTCTGTGACTGACGGCACAGTCACGGAGACACAAACGCTCACCGCATCGATAACAGGCGCAAATGAAGCACCAACACCGACTCTCTCAGTCTCGGCACTTACAGCCTACACAGACACTTCCTCATCCGATAATTTTGCTGCGCAAACTGCCTCAGCCAGCGGAGCTAATTTTGTCGGAGGTTCACTAACTTACGGTATATCTGGTGCAAATACTGGTTCTTATTTGGCGGGAGCTTATGACCGCAAGCGCGATGGCTCATACGGAACCCTGTATATTAATTCATCATCTGGAGCCTATGAGTTTGTACCCGATGATACCGCTATTAACGCATTGGCTGATGGGGTACTTGGACAAGACACCTTCACAGTCTCCGTATCTGATGGCACGGTCACGGAAACACAAACGCTCACTGCATCAAGTACCGGAGCAAACGACGCACCGACTTTCTCACTCGGTGCGATCAGTGCTTATGCCGAGGATACAGCAGCCAACGATACCGCTGGCTTCACCACAAAGACAGCCCAAGTCAGTTCAGTGTCCGACGCCGAATCAAATGGTGTTATTTTCTCAATCTCTGGAGGTATCGGTTCGTCAACAGAACCGGGGTATACGGATAGTTTAGCTGGGAATTACGGAACACTTCATATCGATGCTGTGGGTAACTACCAGTACGTGCCCGACACAGACCAAATGCAGGCAATCTCAACGACGTACACAGAAAGCTTCGATATTTCGGGAACAGATGGAACTGATTCTACAACCGAGACACTTTCGTTCTCTGTTACAGGGGAAAATGATACGCCAATATTTTCCAATCGGAGCTTCGGTTCATGGCCGCGTATCGCAATTCCAGGAACTAACTGGACTGGCTCAGCAAATTCTGACTTGACAAGCACCGTTACAGATCGTGATACGGACGCATCAGGCCAGAGTTCCCAGCTTCGCCTGACAAAGGTCAGAGGCCCCTCCTGGCTGACCGTATCATCAGATAGACAAAGTGTTACTGGCTCGCCCAATGGCATTGGCAGTGAAGCCGTTGGTCAGAGCCTACAACTTGAATTGACTCATGAAGACGATGGCGGAGCGGTCAGTAGTTCGCAAACCTTCTATATCACTATATGCGACTCGGTCTTAAACTGCTTTAATTCAGCCGTTGACCAAGACGCGGCAATAACTGATGTAACTGCTGCCGAATTTAGGGGCGCTGCAGAAGATATTTTCGGAGGCTTGTCGTCGCAATTCATGCCCAAAAACAGTAACTCGTACAACGTGCTGAAAGAGTCTGGTCTTACTGGGACGTTTTCTGGGACAAGTATCACGGAACTAAGCGGCGTGTCTGGGAGTGGCGACAGTCTGTCGACCACGCAGACCGTCGATATCAACTTTGGGACAGAAAAGGCTGATGTGACTGTGACCGGAAGCATCAACGGAATTCAAAAGGAAGGTGCGTTTGCTTCTGGATGGGTTGACGGCCTGCCGCACACATTTAGCCATACGTTTCCGCAACTTGATGTTCAAAGTGATGCTATTGGATCGAACCTAATATTCGAGCAGGAGGCAAGCGTCCAGGTTCTTGAGGGAAACAGAAATGATATCGATATAAAGTCCGCGTTCGGACTTTACGAGACTCGGTTTTCGGGAGGCAACCCTGCAGTGATTGGTTACGTTGGAGTTTATTCGGATGGTCATGCAGCCGAAACCGATACCCTTAGGGACTTAAACGACAGCGATGGTGATGGAACCCCCGAACAACAAGTCATCAACCTCAATCCACAGTAAAGGAGACGACTCATGAACACAGCATCTATGACTTCAGACCACTGAAGTCAAAAAATAAACACATGCGCGCTATGAAAATGGTTAGTTGCTCTCAAACTCGATTAGTTTTAGACCGTAAAGGCACAAAAACGCACCATACCGAATCGAGTTTAGCCGAGATCGTTTGTAACTGTTATAAACCAGCGCTGGCCGCTCTCGTAGTCGTTCTCGCTGTTTCTAGCAATGCCTCTATCGCGGGGCAACATGAAGATATTCAGCTGAAAGCACCCCTCGACAAACATAAGATTGAACGAATACTCGTCGAAGATTCAAGATACTTCAATCCTGAGCCCGCGCCACAAAAAATTGAAACTCTAATGATGAGATATCATCGTCCATACGATCCTAAATTACTCAAAATGAGGGATGCCACTTCTAGCCAAACAATAGCCTACATGCCAGACGATGATGTCAGTAAACTTCTCAGAGAAAAGCTCGTTAACCCGAAAATCTTCGACAATGATTCAGAACGGAGGATTAGCGCTAGCCAGATTTTAAAAGAACATTCAAGCGCCGTTATCGCTGACATCCTCAGCCAAACCAAAGCGTGGAACATCGCACGATTCAGCGTTGGTAGCAATGGCCACACATTGATTCAAAATCTACTTGATAAAAGTACCCGCGAAATCAACTTTGCTTATGATCGCTCGCAGATCAGTTCAATACTGTCCTCGAACTCTAATAAATGGTTTCTGCTAGACCTCAATGCCCTCGAAAAAGTGCTGGGACGCCCGAAAGACTCCTACAGTCGAACGGACGCGATCGTAACCGCACTCCTTCAGGACACGCCCGCGAACAACCCAGTGGAAACCGAGCCGAAAGACCAGTATCTAATCCCAAAAACTCCCGCAAAAATAGCCAGTATTCGAGGTTCGTTAAGTGCGCTAAAACCATCTCCTCAACCTCTCGAGCCCAAAGAGACAAAAGAAATAAAAGAAACTCCTGTAATAGAACAGAACACGATCACCGCGGCGAATCAAATCAGCATACTCGAAGGTCTCGAGGCCGCTATTTTTGAGCGTCCGACGGATATTCAACTCAATCTGCAGCTATTTCAGGAATATCTAAAAGTAGGTGACTTTGAATCTGCAGAAATTACCCTCGACCGGATTTTGATATTCGACCCGTCCTCTCGGTACGCAAAAATTCTACTCGCCGAAACGCGAATCAAACAGGGAAAATTATCGAGCGCAAGGTCGGTTCTGCTTGATCTGATTGAGACCGATGATCTACCGGATGCGATGAGAACGCAGGCTGATACATTAGTCAGTCAAATCGAGCAACAACTAGATAGGACGAACTTACGATCCAGTATGATGATCGCGTATGGACGAACTAATAATATCTTTTCCGCACCTGACGACGATAAGTTATCTTTTTACGGATTCCCGATTGACTCGACCACACCAAACGAGCACAAATTTTTTAAGGACAGTAGCATTGAAACCACTTGGAGCTACGAACTACCGTCACTGAAGCCTCAACTGGTGACACTTGGGGGCGGCATCAACCAGCGAGACTACAATGACGATCGTGTAACTGACACGAATACTGTCGGTTTGTCTGCCGGATACAAGCAGCTGGCCGACTGGGGTGTTTTTGATGCCCTTGCTTTTTATTCTCGAACTCGAGGGAATTCCGAAGCCTTAAGCTCAACAGGCTTGGTAACCTTCAATATCTCGACCCCAGTCTCGGACACTATCCAGTTTGGAAGCTCCCTCGCCTACTCCACAACGGGCTACAACGATGAAGCGAATGCGTCTCAAAATTCAGAAACAGTATCTGCGGCTGCAAGCCTCTCAGGAGCGCTCGCCAACACCCTTTGGTCACTGAGTGCTTCCAGCTCTGACTCGAACGCCAAAAGTCCAGCATACTCAACCGACGCCAAGTCGCTCTCGCTGAAGCTCGCGAGGCAAATTGGTGTGTGTACGACCGGACTGACGGAAACACAGTCATGGTCGAAAGCAAAAGCTCCGCTTGCATTCGTTCACCCGACCATCAAAAAGAGCCAAACGACGACCAAATCGGCTATCGACATTACATGTTTGATACCGAGTGGACAGGGTTTCAACTTAAAGCCCTTCATCACAGCCTCTAAAACCGAATCACGGTCTGGACTATCAAACTATGACAAAACGTCGTCTGAAATTTCGGCAGGGGTGAAAATTGATTTTTAGCACATGCTCGGATCATCAGAAATTTTTATACGGAGCCTTAATCACACTAGCAGTAACATTGAGTCATGGATCTTTGGCTGCGATCGAGACCAAACCACATCAGAATTGGTCTGATGGTTTCAATATCAGCATCCAAAAAACCGAGTCGCCGGGGCAATTATTGAATGAGGCGATCCGGGCATTTGAGACAACAAATGGGCACAAAGCCAAGCGTTTGCTTGAACGCCTCTTATTGATCAAGCCAACTCATATCGACGCTCGATTACTACTACTTTCAATTTATCAGCAAACGAACGATGAACATTCAAGCCGCCGACTCATCCAAGAAGCACGTACGCTACCCATTTCAACTCGCTTCTTTTCCCGACTTGAAACGTTAACAGTGGAGCCTTTAGGGGAACCAACTGAACTCTCGATAGAAGTATCTGAATCGCAGTGGACCCAAACGGATACAAAAGCTACCACCATTACCGAAGTCGTCGAGGAAGCTATCGCGACCCAAACACAGTCTGTCGACCAAACAGATATCTCAGTTGAAACCACAGTACAAGACACCTTAGATGTTGAGAACTCTATTTCTGAGGAAGTCATGATCAACACTGAGACAACTAATGAAACTGTCTTAGAGACCGTGAGCCCAAATGCATTATCTAAGCAGACTGCTGTAATGACCAAAGAATCGGGCGCAGAAACCCCTCTGAAGAAAAGTTCACCTGACATAAGTGAACAAATCGAAACGATATCCCAAGAGAAATCATCAATTGATATGAACCGGAAAGTCGGTATTGGCTACGCAGCGTCAAGCAATGCGCTAGCAATTGATAACGCATCTAATATGTCAGATCCGAATGCATATCTCCTTCATTACGTCGATGATGTCGAACGAAATGGGCAACACATTGAAGGGCTAGAAAGTGACTTTAATCTCAGCCTGGCTAGAGAACTCGACCCGGCTATAGTTGCCTCAATCCAACTTGGCGGTGAGGCAATCCACAGTGACACATCGACTGGAGCAAATCGAACCAGCACAAGAGCGTCACTCGGTCTATCAAAGGAAAGCGATACTGGAACGCACATGCTTGAGGTCGGATCTGGTCAAATCACGTCGGAACGAGGTCACGACGTTGAAGAAACTTGGATTACGGTTGGCTCCATCGTTCGACTTAATAAAGATTCTGAAATCACGCTACAGGCATCTCAATCTGAAAAAGACTTTTCTGATTTTGCAGAGTCAGATCAATACGATTCATCGCTAACCGTCATCTCAGGCTCGCTAAAGCGTCACCCTGACACGAATCGTTCAGCATCCATGACACTTCTTGCTGCACAAAGTCGGCCAGAACATGAATCGGGCACTGAGTATGTCAACAAAGATATTGCAGGCATTTCTTTTGATTTTGCGTCTAAGTTCTCAAATGGGCATCGGGTGCTGTACGGATGGAGATATTCTGAGGAGAACCATAAGATTCCTGAAAGTGGCACAACGACCAAACGTGAAGACGAAATTCAACGCAGTTATATCAGTTACCGAATCCCTTTAGGTACTGACGAAAACACCGCCAACCCATCAGCTCACATTCAATACAGTCACACCATGCAAAAGTCAAACTTAGTCGAATATAATCAAGACTTTGATG
>Ga0233450_10005325_pt1 | contig 11201 bp, 8 predicted proteins | sample 011ome_30_FD_189956 | JGI IMG/M metagenome (GOLD analysis project Ga0233450, IMG submission 189956) | Coastal salt marsh microbial communities from the Groves Creek Marsh, Skidaway Island, Georgia - 011501CT (spades assembly) | ecosystem: Environmental > Aquatic > Marine > Intertidal zone > Salt... | reverse complement strand
AGCGCCTTTTCTTTGGAGACGATTGTATGTTAACTCCGGCATCTCGCCATTATAATCTAGATTATAGATATTGCACCAGTTATCGATCAGAGATCGCTTCTTATGAATATGATCAGTCGTGTAGTATGGCTCGTGAGCAAAAATCAACGAGTCTTTATTCTGAATATACTCTTGATAGAAGTATTGTGTTCCCCCTAGAGGATATACTCTATCAACAAAAGTAAGATTACTAAAAATATCAGGATACGCACAAACAATAATCAGTTTGCGCTCTGGATAATTATTCTTGATAACTTTCGCTACAGCAGTTGAAGCAACATGTTTCCCAATTCCACCTTGTACATGAAATATACTATACATAATTTTAATCTCGTAGTTTATTAAGTTTTACAAAGTCACCAGTGTACATTTTGTTGCCGATGTGATACACAGTTCCTGGCTTACACCAAATCGTATAGCCCAGCTCCTTTATCTTATTACATGCAGTAATGTCTTCGCCCACAAAATCCCCGTCAACTTGACTATATTCAAATACATTTTTGAGTGGCTTGTTTCTAAAGACTAGTTCTTCGCTTGACTCATAAAGATCAGCAACAACTTTTGCGGATAGCTTTAAGAATCCAGTACCACACTTGATTATAGGAAATAGCCCATCATTATCTTTATTTATTTCGTCATACCAGATGTTATATTGCTCAGTTTGATCGCCTTTATTCACAACAGGAACACAGATCACGTCTTTTTCATTCAGAAGAATATCAATAAGATCTTGAGGATTCCATGACTCATCTGCATCAATGTAAACTACGTGGTCATAGTTTTCAACATAACCAAGTTTAAGTAGCTCGTTCCTAGCTAACGGAAGAATGCTCTCATTAGCTAGGAACACTGCCCTTATATTTAGCTCGTGCTCAAGACCGAGTTTAATTGATTCGCACAGGCTATGAGTATAGTATGCGTCTACTTTTTGATCAAGAGCAGGCGTCGCAATTAGTACTTTTTTCATAATATCACCATACTGTTATTAATAAAGGTTACTCTTCTGGAGTAGCTTCAGACTCTTGCTCTGCGTCTCTAATTGCAGCCAAATGAAAGTATAAGCTATAGACTGCATTATACACTTCTGCATATGTCATTGTGCCCGTCACTGCTCCGTCAGAAGGATCGAGGATATTCATGGTTTCGTTATCAGATTCAGGATCAAAAGAAAACGAAATTCCTTTGACTCCCTGATCTTGCAGATTTTCGTCAGTCTGGCTTAGTGAGCCGTCTTCGTTTACTTGAACGATGTCTTCGCTCACTCCAACGTAGGGGCGGCCTGTAAGTGGATTGTAAAATGCAATAGCACTTGCTCTTACGTACTTACTTACAGTTTTATTAATGACTTCTTGACTTGCTCTATATTGTGGCATAACTAATCTCCTTAGATTACTTAGTTTGTTAACTTAGATTTTAACTGATCAACTTCTGCAGACAGTTCGTTTACTGCATTGACTAATACTGGTATTATATAGTCAGTTGTTAAATTGAGTTTATCGGGATCGTCTTCGTTGGCGATTACCGGATTTCCATATTTCTTTTCGATCTCAATAATTTCTTGAGCAGAGAATCCATATCTTCTCTTTCCTTCAGGATCTGTTATCTCATTTGTTTCTCTATCTTTAAATGAATACTCGATAGGAGTTACTTCTTTCAAGAAACATCGACCATGTTGAACTGGGTTATAGATACACTTATCTCGTATATCAGATACTGTTGTCCAACCGATCTGTATCTGGGCACAAGTATGAGAAGAATTACCCATAATAATGCGATTGCTTTCTGTCGTTATATTCGCTAGCCCAGCTGTAAGGAATCCAGAACAGCGACCTAAAAATATATTGTTAGTACCAGTTGAGTTATTGCGACCAGCATTGCTTCCTATGAAGATGCTGTCACTTCCAGTTGTGTTGTAGTAGCCAGCTAAGTTTCCTATAAAGTTGTTTGCACTTCCTGTTGTGTTAGCGACGCCAGCCCTGTTTCCTATGAAGTTGTTGAAACCGCCGGTTGTGTTAGCGAAGCCAGCATTGAGTCCGATGAAGTTGTTCCTGGAACCGATTGAGTTATTATAACCAGCCTGGTTTCCAATGAAGGTGTTGTAAATACCTGTTGTATTCGAGAAGCCAGCGAAGCTTCCCATGAAGTTGTTGCGATATCCAGTTGTGTTACAATAACCAGCCCTGTCTCCTATGAAGTTGTTGCAGATCCCAGTTGTATTCCAGTAACCCGCCTGGTTTCCCATGAAGTTGTTGAGAGTGCCAGCTGCATTGTGGCGCCCAGCGCATCTTCCTATGAAGTTGTTGTCACTTCCAGTTGTGTTGCTGCGACCAGCCCAGAATCCGATGAAGTTGTTCCAACTGCCTTCGTTAAAGTAACCAGCATAAGTTCCGATGAAGTTGTTGTGACCTCCTACCGTATTAAAGCGACCAGCCCGGTTTCCCAGGAAGTTGTTGTAACTTCCTGTTGTATTCGACCAGCCAGCTAAGCTTCCTATGAAGTTGTTGATATTTCCTGTTGTGTTATAGTAACCAGCACAAGACCCCATGAAGTTGTTCAAAATGCCTGTTGTATTCGAGAAGCCAGCTAAGTTTCCCATAAAGTTGTTGCAACTACCTGTTGTATTAAAGCGACCAGCCTTGTTTCCTATGAAGTTGTTGTTACCTCCAGTTGTGTTATCGAAGCCAGCATAATTTCCTATGAAGTTGTTGCAACTACCTGTTGTGTTTCTATAACCAGTATCATTTCCTATGAAGTTGTTGCAATTACCCGTTATATTATGGTAACCAGCCTGGTTTCCAATGAAGTTGTTGGAATCACCTATTGTATTACAATAACCAGTACTGACTCCGATGAAGTTGTTATATGTACCAGTTGTGTTGCAGCGACCAGCAAAGGTTCCGATAAAGTTGTTGTTGAAGCCTGTTGTGTTCTTGTGGCCAGCTAAGTGTCCAATGAAGTTGTTGTTGAAGCCTATTGTGTTAGAGAAGCCAGCCCCGCATCCAATGAAGTTGTTGCAACTACCTGTTGTATTAAAGCGACCAGCCTGGGTTCCGGTAAAGTTGTTGTTGAAGCCGGTGGTGTTATTTTCCCCAGCCCGGCGTCCCATGAAGTTGTTGTAATTTCCAGTTGTATTACGGTAACCAGCATAACTTCCCATGAAGTTGTTGTAACTTCCAGAGGTTATACAGACTCCTGCTCGGTTGCCTATGATATTATTAGAAAAGGCGTCTTGAGTGCCGTACCCAGCACAGACTCCTATATAGTTGTTGTAATATCCGCCATACTGAGAAAGACCTGCAGCAAAACCTATAAAGTTATTACACATCCCATAAGTGTTGGAACATCCCGCATTCCATCCAATAAAATTGTTATAGTCCCCATTGATATTAGAGCACCCAGCATTAAGTCCTATAAAGTTACTATTGTTACCAGTTATGTTCGAGCGACCAGCATTATTTCCTATAAAATTATTATCAGTGCCTTCTGTGTTTGAAGAGCCCGCATTGTTTCCTATAAACGTATTAGTTCCACGCCCAATGAGAACACTACCGCCAAATTCTGCAAGTCGAATCGTTCCATCAGCATCCGCTTCGATAATCGGAATACCTGAACCGTCAGCAACACCAAAAATAGTTCCTGTCAAATCATTTGAAATTGAGAAAAGCTGACCGGCACTTCCTTCAAAACTTAAGCTTGAAGTAGTTCCGTCGTCCGTCACAGTCAGAGTAATCGGATCTCCGCTCGTAGCCCCACTCTTAAATTGAATAGTCGGATCAGCGGTTTGACTCGTTTGTGGAGTGATTACTATATTTTTATCAGAATCAGCCATGTTTTTTCTCTTTATTCTTGGAAACAAGTTTCCTAAAAATGATATTATATTTTAAAAAGACCTTCGTGTCAAGAATTAAATTTTACACATGCCTTCGGGATTTACAGTTGGGTTTGTGCAGTTTAAAAGGTAAATTTCATTTTCTACTACTTCATATTCGCAGTCTGCTGTATCTGGCCAGACTTCTTTTACTTTTGCGACTACATCTTCTGGATTTGTATAATTAAATCCTTGACTATGATGAATATCCCAAATAATGTCATAATATCCATGTGCATTAATTGCTATTAATTCTCTCATGCTGCCCAAACCCTTAATTCATTTGCACGATCTTGAACGGATCCAGCACACTTATGATTAATTGCAGGTCCACCTTCGCAACTAGCAAACCAACTCTGCACACATTGCTGTTCGTAATAATTACTCCAGCCAGCCGCTGGACCTGCACAGCCTGTTACTGCACCACTTGTTATCCAACCTGTCCACGTTCCGTCTGGACCCCACTTTCTTTTAAACCTTTGTCCACTATTTCCACTCGATTGAACGGAGTTCCAAGTAGAAGGATTCTCGAATTCGTTATATTGTGTGCTACGATCCGTTCCAGAGATTACTCCCGTTGCCCATACAGTGCCAGGAAACTCTACACTTGAATGCCACCACTGAGTTCGTGTTTGTTTGATCCCGTTATTGAGAATTGTATGAATATCGGTATCAGTAACTTTTGTCTGACTCGTATCTGTAGGTAATGGTACCGCTCCAGATCTTGTGCGATTTGAAGTATTCACTTCCCCGGCAACATAAGGAGACGTGGCTCTTGGAAAAGCCATAAAAACAAGATGCCAGCCAACATCCGAATCTGTAGTAATATCACAGTATACTTTGAATCTTTCCGAAGAATCATTCTTTCCATTTGGATGAATCATTACGGTTCGATTTCCGGCCGTCGGTGCGACCTTTTTCAACTCTGTTGCATTTTTTACTCTTGTTCCTGTAAAACATCCCATAATTAGTATCCGAACCTGCCCCGAAGAGCGTTAAAATTCTGTTGAACTTCTCCAACACTTAGTGCTCGATTGTAAAACTTAACTGAAGGTATCTCACCCTGAAATCTTTGATTAGGATCAACAGAAGGAGTAGCTGAATTGCTGTCTAATTCTTGTCCTATACAAATTCCATTTGCATAGGCAATCGAAAAAGTAGTAGTATTTGAATTCGTTCCCAAAGATACTCCATTTATGTAAACAGTAATACTTCCCCCTGAACCTACGGCACAGAAATGGTAGTACACATTTGTAGTTGGAGTAAAGCTCCATGTAGAAGATCCTGTATTTTCAAATTCTATATTGCCAGTACTTTGTCTAAAGTACCAGAGAAAATTATTTCCTGAACCTGTTTGTAAAAACGTGTCAATATCACCAGCACTTAATGCGCTCCTCTTCAACCACATATCGATCGTCCATATACCAGAGGATGCCTGGGTAGATAAGGCTCCGGACGCTACATCTAAACGTGATGTGCTGTTTACAAAAGCAAAAGTAGTAGAATCCATGCTGTATGTAAGATTTGTTGGAGTAATTGAATGACCGCCAGCTATGTCAACAATAGCTTCAGTAGATGAACGACTGTCCGTTACGCCTGTATTCGTAGAATAGAGAAACTTACTAGGAGTATCTCCGACTTCGAGTTGCCAGTTTGCCACTTTAGTGACACCTCTACCGCCATAGTGTCCATAATTGTATTGACTCCATGTAGCATTTAATCCTCTATTTGCGCTAACCGTAAAAACAGCATATAGTCTTTGCCAAGTATGTGTTTTAGTATTAAATGCTGTAGCACCTGCCTGATTGGATAGGCCATCCCAAAAATTGTTTCCCGTATTGGTTGTATTTTGTCCATATAATCCACAGTTTGCAGACTTGCTTGTGTTGGTAGTCCACTGATCCCAGGAGATAACATACTTATCGCCGGTCGTTAATCCTATTTTTGTGGGTGTATTGATAGTGCCGTCAAAACCATATCCCGCATACATCCACGATCCATTGCCAATATCTCTCATTGTAGAAACTGGATATCCAAGCTCTTCATCAAAGGTCCAGATGCCGTGATATGTGTTTGTCCAATCAGTCACGCCAGTATTGATATGACTAGTAAGTTCAGTCCCACTGTGACTAAATACTCTTATAGCATCTTGATGTCTTACGTTCCAAGTTCCATCACCTGTAGCTGACCAAGTATTTCCTTGAAGTGGGTTTGATCCGGATCTCTCAGGATTTGCATTATGTGCATAATTTGTCGTGGGCTTGCCCCTAAAACTTTTGTCACTATCCATATCATACATGAAAGTGAGTCCGGAAGTAACTATAGTATTTTTAATACCCATTAACCTCTACCCCTCAACGTATTGTATACTTTCATAATATCAGCATCATTAAGTGCAGTTTGCCAGATAGCAACAAACCCTATGTCTCCTGTAAAGTAAGCTGTTCCTCCACCTGCTAGATCTCTGCCTATATTTAGAGGCCAATCATTTAAGCCATTACCTACAGTACTAGAAGTATCACTTCCCGATAATTTTCCATTTATGTATTGTCTGACTCGGTATACTCCAGTGGACCCACTGCCAGCATCGCCTGGGCGAGCCGCATAAGGAACAACCATTGTTACATTTACCCAGTCATTCACAGCTGTAGCACCTACTGAGTTAGTTGCTGCGTATGCGTAAGATCTTACGTTTGTTCCATCATACCAGATACCATATTCGGGTCCGGCATTATCGGTAATAATAGCTTTGTTTGCTCCACCTTGATTTGATGTTGGGCGAAACCAAACACTAACCGTAGACGCATCATTGTCCGCTGTAAAACTATTAGGTGTCGATGGATTTGATTCAGCATAACTCGTTGAGCCATTAAAAGAAAAGTATCCACTAGCGTTCCAACTAATATCATTCAACGTAAAGTGATTATTATATCCTGAAATATCCGTCCATTGACCAACTTTAAAAAACTTAAAATCTGATATGTATACATCTGTAGTGCTTGGAGCTGAGAAGTAAAATTGTATAGTTCCTGTTGTATTATGAAATACAGTTCTCTGAAATGTTTGGCGAGTAGTAGTAGGAGTTATAGCTTGATTGTATGTATTATCCATTATACCGTCGTTATCAAAACTTATAGCATCTGATCCGGACAATGTGTAGTACGTAAAAGATACTACGTACCAGCCAGTGGTCGTTGGATTTGCGCCAAAGTTTCCTTGCCAAGACGTGCCTGTTGATTTTAATAGCGCACCATCGCTACCTATAGCAACAGAAGTGGTGCCAGCTGTTGATACCCAAGGATTATGTAATAGCCCGTCTGGGTACAGAGATCTTGGATTTTTAGCATCCACCAAGCATCGAAGAAAGTGTGTAGGAATTTTTGAAGGGTATCCTATACTCATTCTTCTAATACTCCCGAGTTCAAACGTTCAAATTCTTCTTCGCATTCGGTAGAACAGAAATTTTCTTCACATTCTTGATGACAATTTAAGCAGCTCATACATCATACTCTACAGTTAATTTCTCAATATCCTTACGTTCTGCAAACACATGATAGAAGAACTTTTCACTTCCGCCTACAGTAATAATATTGTTTTCAATACTCTCTACCCATACGGAGCCTGGTCCAATCGCTGTAAGACTTACTGTAATTGTATCTTCGTGTACAAGACCGAGCCAGTAATCCGGAAGTTCGATGACTTGCTCTCCATCCATTCTTCCACGAACGTATACGCCGTTTTCTGGCCCTTCGAGAGAGCCATAACGTAGTCTCATACCTTCTTTAGTTGGGTGTTCGATATCGAAGGACTTTGAGGTTGCTGTTAGTGTTCCCCCTATATAAGCATTTGAAGTAGCTTCTATATCTCCTTCAACTGCGACTACAGTTCGTGTTTCAGATCCAGAAAATATCCATCCATCATTGCTACTGCCGCCTGTAGTTGTAACCACACCATCTGCATGAAAATATGCAAGAGTTCCGTTCTGAGCAAAAGAACCGCTGGAATGGTCACTAAAAGTAATTGTCGCTCCTACTCCATTTGTGACTGGCTTAATAAATATTCCATTATCGGCTGAAAATGTTTTTTCCCCACTAAAAGTTTGAGTACCGGAAAGATGAGCTGTGTCAGCATCTAAATAGGCTGAAGCAATTACTGAACCGTTCCAAGTACCTGTAGCAATTGTACCTAAAGTTGTCACATTCGATGAGCCTTGATATCCATCTTTTAGACCATCAGGTGTTACTGCTCTTGTTGTATTTGTTCCCGTTGTTGTTTCGGCTGTAGTTGCTAACTCGACGATACCTGCCACTGTCGTACTAGCAGCTGGCTCATCACCAGTGTTTGTACCACTAAGATTAGAAATATATGTTGTACTAATCGCACTACCTTGCCAAGTACCTGAAGTGATAGTACCGAGTGTAGTTACATTCGTTGAGCCTTGATATCCATCTTTTAGACCATCAGGTGTTACTGCTCTTGTTGTATTTGTTCCCGTTGTTGTTTCGGCTGTAGTTGCTAACTCGACGATACCAGCAACTGTTGTTGATGCCGATGGAAGACCTGTTACGGTTCCAATGACATGAACATCCCCCTTAAATATAGCATCGCTTATTACGTTATACCCATAATCGACTTGGCCAGCGGTTGCGGGTAGAAAACTCTCGGGGAGATAGTTAATAGTTGAGCCGTTAGGCGTTGGCGGAGCACCCGGAGAAGAGAAAGTAGTAACATTTGAGTTTATTTTTTCGTTTACTAACAAAGTCCAACTGTCATTCCTATAAATAGATATAACTAAGCTATGTACAGTGGGAGAGCTAGAAGCGTCCTCAATAATAGAAATTGCATCTAAGTTAAAGGAAGAATCCGCAGTGTCATTAAAATTAGTCTCAACAGAAAGTATCCCATATCGAGGAACAGCTTTTATTTCGAAGGAATATGTGCCGTTAGTTAATATACAGTCAAGTGGTCCCTCTTCAAAAGTTAATATTTCTAAATTACCACTACTAGTAGTGCTGCTGAAACTAGTTTCCGAATAAGTCCCTAGATACGCTGGATCAATAACAGTACCGTTCCAAGTACCTGTAGCAATTGTACCTAAAGTTGTTACATTCGATGAGCCTGTCCAACCATCAAGGCCATCGGGTGTTACAGCCCGAGTGGCATCAGTGCCCGTATTTGTTTCTGAAATAGTGGCTAATTCAACGATACCCGCAACTGTTGTACTCGCCGCTGGTTCATCTCCGGTATTCGTGCCACTCAGATTGCTGGCTGAAATCGTGCTAGCGACCGTTAACGTCCCCACACCAGCACCGCTACCCGTTCCTGCCTCAATACTAACATTTCCATAGAAAGTAGCTGCTAACGGGTCAGTCCAATCCGTAGAGCCTCTGCCATGCAGCTGGAATTTAATATATTCAGCACCTTGATCTTGTTCTATGAACTGCAAATCATGGTCAGGGTAAATTGAAGCAGTCGGAACGTTTCGTATTTTCCACCCAACATCACGGGCGGTCGAATTGTTTGTATCCCATCCGCTCGCAAGAAATCGTAAGGCACGTGATGAATACGTTTGATTTGTAGCATCTGCCGTGCCTGTTTTGTCTAAAATAATATCTCCGGTGAGCGTTCCACCAGCTAGAGGCAAGTGACCTACCTGCGAATAGGTATAAGCTGTATTAGCGTTAGTGGATGAGCCGCCTGACCATGAAACGGCTCCTGCGAAGGTTGCGTTGCCAGTTGTATGTGCAAAAGCAAGTGGAGTAATGCTTGCTGTTTGGTCGACTATTGAAAGGCCAACACCTTGATTTGATATAAAATCATAAATTTGATTCGTGCTATCAAGGTCTTCAATACGCAAAGAAGGAGCGCCTGCAGCTTTGATATGAACAAGAGCCAAGGGAGTATTGGTGGCATTTGAATCTCCGAAGATAGCACTACCAAAAGACGCGGTTTTGCCGTCAGCCTGAAGATCATTTGCACTACCTGAACCCATTTGGATTCCAGTTGTAGTAATATCTCCTGAGAAGGTTGCGTTGTTTGAATTTCCTTCAAACGTGACTTGAGTTGTCCAAGCCGCATTATTATTTCTTCTTTGAAGAATTAAAGGAGTATCTCCGTTTGTATTATCGAAGGAAACTAGTCGATGTCCATAACCATCATTCGCATCGGCAGTAAGAAATTCTATTCCTCTTCCCTCAGTTTCTGGAGAAGCTTCACTACCTCCCTTTGCAAGAATAATTGCTCCTGGTTCAGTGGCGTCAGGAGTAAGAGAGCCGGCTCCTCGTGTATAGATTGTGCCAGCAAATTTAGCCTGGTTTTCGTCTAAGTTCAGTACGGTAATTGTTGGACTTGTTACTTCATTTCCACTAACTTGAAAAAGATAATCACCGTATGCTCCTGTTCCTTCATTCGTTGTATCTTCTATATAATTGAATATTGCTGAAGTATCCGTTACCCCAATTTGTAAAGTTTGATTAGTAGTACCCCCAACTCTGGAAATATTAAGAGGTGTTGCATTCGCTGCGGTATTGAAATTCTTTGAACCTGTAAAAGTTTGAGTACCTGAAAGATGTGCTGTATCAGCATCCAGATAAGCTGAAGCAATTACTGAACCGTTCCAGGTACCCGATGTGATAGTACCTACTTCAGTAATGGCTAATGCATTAATACTAGCTTGTGTTTCATCTCCGGTATTCGTACCACTCAGATTGCTGGCTGAAATATCGCCTGCGAAGGTTGCGGATTGATCCTCTCGATCAAAAGTAACTATAGGTTGAGTTGTATCGTTTGGAGATACTCCAGTATCAAAGTGAGACTCTATAATTAATTTATTTGTGTCGGAGTTATATCGAATTCCCATTCCCGCATAGAAAGGAGAAGGTTGTGTAGAAGCGTCTGCAAAAATTATTTGGGAAGAATCAGAAGTGCTATTAGCGCCTGCAAGAAGCAATTTTCTGCTTCCGGTAAAATCTCCGATCTGTAGATTTGCGTCTGGATCAGTAGTGCCGATACCGACGTTGCCTAATGTGTTGATAGTGACTATTTCTCCGCTATTAACATAGATTCCTACCTCACCTTCAGATCCTGTCGGAGTATTGGAACCTTGAATACTTCCAATTCTAACCTTTTTAGAAGCATCAACAATATCCATATTTGCTCTATAAGGCCCCGCAGCAAAATTAGTCGCTTGATAACTAGAAGTTACTGCGCCGTATACAGAAAGTTTTTCGTCAGGAGTAGTATCTCCAATTCCGACGTTTTTATTAAAACTCCAAGCATCTGCTGTACTACCATA
>Ga0233450_10005307_pt1 | contig 11218 bp, 11 predicted proteins | sample 011ome_30_FD_189956 | JGI IMG/M metagenome (GOLD analysis project Ga0233450, IMG submission 189956) | Coastal salt marsh microbial communities from the Groves Creek Marsh, Skidaway Island, Georgia - 011501CT (spades assembly) | ecosystem: Environmental > Aquatic > Marine > Intertidal zone >... | reverse complement strand
TTCTATAATGAGCAATTCCAACAATTTTACCCTCTAATTCAAAGCAAATAGCATTAACTATATGATTTTCGTCATGTATCCAGCCCCATAAAGTATCTAAAATTCTTTGATTCATTGAAGCTTTATAAAATTTGGCATATCCACAATACAATTTTATCCAATTTTCTTTGTCTTTTCTTTCTAATTTTCTAATCATTTTGTTTAATTTTTAATTTTAAAATATTGATATCATTAAGTAAACAATTTAAATCTCTTAAAAATAGCTAGACCAAAAGTGAATGTCTAAAATTATGCAGGAGAATATACCTGCAACCGCGCAATACTTAAAATATCATTCATTATAATTTTTTATCAGAGATCCAATAATCTTTAATATTAAACTATTGACATTAAAAAAATGATAATATATTACTAACGATAATTAATGGTTATCAATAGTAATATATGAACAAAATAATTACAGACCTAAAAGCATTACAAGAAGAAACTGTATTAAATCTTCAAAATTCAAAAGCACTAAATACAATAAGAGCTTATAAATCAGATTTTAATGATTTTGGATTATTCTGCGCACAAAATGGTTTTAAATCTCTTCCATCAGAACCAAAAATAGTTTCTTTGTATTTAACCTTTTTATCTACTAAAGACGTAAAAATGAGCACAATAAAAAGGAGATTAGTATCAATAGGAGTTATACATAAACTTAAAGGTCATTATTTAGATACAAAACATCCATCAATTATTGAAAATATAATGGGGATTAAAAGAAGAAAAGGAAGTTCACAAAAAGGTAAAAAACCATTATTAATCAATAATTTAAGAAATATTATTAATGTAATAGATGAACAAAAAAATGATGAAATAAAGAAATTAAGGGATAGGTCGATAATCTTAATTGGGTTCTCAGGTGGATTTAGAAGAAATGAGATAGTTTCACTAGACTTTGATGATCTAGATTTCGTTCAAGAGGGTCTTAAAATTAGAATTAAAAGGTCTAAAACAGACCAATTTGGTGAGGGCTCTCTAAAAGGACTACCCTACTTTGATAACTCTCAATATTGCCCCGTGGTTTCAATACGTAAGTGGATAGAAATATCAAAAATAAATTCTGGAGCATTATTTAGAAGATTTACCAAAGGATCAAAACTATCAGATAATAGATTAAGTGATCAAACAGTAGCTTTACTTATAAAATATTATTTAAAAATAGCAGGAATCGAAAGCAGAAATTATTCTGGACATAGCTTGAGATCAGGTTTTGCAACCTCTGCAGCTGAATCTGGGGCAGAGGAAAGAAGTATAATGACTATGACGGGACATAAATCAACTCAAATGGTAAGAAGATATATTAAAGAAGCAAATTTGTTTAAAAATAATGCTTTAAACAAAATTAACATTTAATAATAAAGAATTTTTTTTAACAAACACCGAGTCAAATTGAACAAGAAAAGAGTTTTTATTACCCAATCTTTTAAGGTCATAAACATCATAGAAAACATAATCTTTTTCTTTCATAAAATTAATAACATCAATAAATAATGGAGCATTTTCATTATATTCCTTAACAGAAGTTTCTAAGATAATTACTTCAAAATAAGAAATATATTTATTAAGACCTTTCAGGATATCTAGCTCAGATCCCTGAACATCTAGTTTGATCATATTATTAGTTGATGTTAAATTTAAATCATTAAGTTCATTTTCAAGAGTTGAAGATAATATATACTCAGCTTTTCTAGCATAATTTGTTTTCTCTTCATATACAGATGAACCATAACCCATATTAAAAAATTTTAATTTTTTAATGGAATCTGAAAGTAAACAAATTTTATAAGAAAAATTAAAATATTTTTTTTTGAGTAAACTCAGTTTAACATCATTAGTTTTATTGCCATCAAATAGTAAGTATTTAGAATGAGGAAAAAATTTATTACATTTTAAAAACCATTCACCATGACCACAACCAATATCAAGAATATATTCAGGATTAATCTGATCTGAGAGCAAAGATAAAATCAAATTAGAATTTGTTACTTGATTCTTATTTAAAAACTTATGATTTTTTTTATAATTAATCGGAATTATGAATATTAAAAATTTTGCAATTTTAAGTAAGATTTTATAAATAATATTCATAAAAAATTTATTTGATTGATGCTATTTTATCATCGCACATTTCTTTAATAATCTTTTTTATATTTGTTTTGGAAGACCACTTTAGTATCTTTTTTGCTTTAGCTGGATTTGATCTAAGGTGGTTAATATCTAAAGGCCTGTAAAATTTTTTACTAATTTTTATAATTATTTTATTATTAGATATATTAATGCATTGTTCTTTTTTACCTTTTCCAACCCACTTGACTTTTAACTTAAGATATTTGCATGTTAAATTTATAAATTCTTTAATACTGTAACTTTTTTCAGAGCCTATTACAAAATCATCTTTTTTTTTTAATTGTAACATTTTCCACATAGCAATTACATACTCAGGAGCATAACCCCAATCTCTTTTTGCATAAATATTACCTAAATACATAATTTTTCTCTCATTATTAGAAATTTCACATAATTGATTAACTATTTTTTTGGTTACAAATTCCTCTCCTCTCAATGGAGATTCATGATTAAATAAAATTCCTGAACAACAATTTAAATTATATGCTTTTCTATAAAATTTAACTAAATAGTGAGATGATACTTTGCTAATTCCATATGGGCTAGCCGGATCATAATTTGTATTTTCGTCAATAGCTTTTTTAGTGCTATTACCAAACATTTCTGATGTTGATGCTTGATAAAAAGAAATTTTTTTTTTAGAATTTTTAATAACTTCCAGGATATTTATTACAGCAATAAAATTAGTATTAATCGTATATAGAGGTTGCTTAAATGAAGATGCAACAAATGACATAGCTGCTAAATTATAAATTTCATCTGGATTAATTTTATTAATCACATAATTTACAGAGTTAAATTCATTAATTTCAAGATCAATTAATTCAATTTGATTTTCAATTTTCAATTTTCTTAATCTATTGTTTTCATAATTTGAATTTCTTCTGTAGGCTCCGTAAACTTTATAATCTTTTGATAAAAGAAATTTAGCTAGATAAGCACCATCTTGGCCCATTATACCAGTGATTAAAGCTTTTTTTTTCATTTTTTCAAAACACCTAAAAATTTTTTTGCAGATTTTGCCCAGCAACGATGATTTCTAAGTTTGTACAAATTTTTTTTTAGCTGTATACATAAATCGTCATCGTTAAATAGATCAAGTGTATATTTAGCAAATTGCGTGTCGTTTTGTGCAATAAAACCTGTTTCATTGTGAATAACTCTTTCCTTCAAAGAACCAATACCTAACGTAACAATTGGAAGACATAGCTCTCTTGCTTCTTCTGCAGCAAGACAAAATAATTCAGCTTTATGACCAGGCAAAAGCATAACTCTTGAATTTTTTAAATCATTAATTAGTTCAACTTGATCCTTCATTTTTCTGTAAAATATATTGAATGAATTAAGATTTTGAACATCTATGCTTGGAGTAAACAATAATTTTATATTATTTCTAAATGGAAAGATTTTATCTCTCCATATTTCTATTAGTTTTTTCCCATTCCTATCTGGTCTAGACGTAAAAATTGCTTGATTGCTTAATTCTTGATTGTTAAAATTTACTTCAGTATTAATAAAATTGTCATCAATTGATAATTCTAAAAAATCATGTCCCCATATCCTTGTAAGAATATTCCTTTTAGTTTTATGATAATCACCAATTAGAATTATTTTTGGTTTATTTCTGAGATAAGTTAATAATTGATTTTTTCTAATAAATTTTTCAATTGTTTGAATGCTATAGGATATTGCAAATTTTTTTTTAGCATTTACATTATTGAGTAAATTTATGTCACCATTTGCTATGGCTACATCAAATAGATTATTAGATTTTTCTAAAACACTTATATTTTGCCATTTATAATTATTAGAATAAAAGCTCTTAGAGCAATTATTATAAACATCAACTTCATTATCAATTAAACTTAAATTATAGCTTAAATTAATTAATGTTGTTTCAGCTCCTCTTAGCAAAGGATTATTTTTATCATTAAAAGAATATTTAAAATTAGTATTATCTATAAAGCAAATTTTCATTCGATATCGTAATCATTTTTTGTACCATACATATTTATATTTATGCTTTAAATTAAATGTTACATCAACAATATATTGCGATACGATAGATGAATTAAAATTTTTGTTGTAAAATTTTTTACCATTTTTTGCTATTTTTTTCATTAAGTTAGTATTTTTTTTATAAAATTTTATTTTTTTAGCAAGATCATCTATATCCTTATAGTAAACCGCACAATTTTTAGGTATAATTTTTGACAGTTGCGTTTTATTATCTATTAAACATAAAAGTCCATTACCTATTAATTGAACTATTCTGTCGCTGGAATAATATTTAAGAGGTTTTCCTCTACTTAAGTTTAAACCCATATTATAATCTTTAATAGTCTCTAAAAATTCATTAGCCCATAATGGTTGTCTATTTTCATAACCAAAGAAATCAAAACTTATATCTGTTATTTTTATTTTAAGTTTATCTAAAAATTTTTCACGATCATCGTATTTCCCTATTTTTAACTTCCCTCTATGAACACCATGGCTCATAGCAAAAAAAAGATCCTTTTTTTTATTTTCAAAAGAATTATCGATCATTTCAAAAGAATGATCTGATGGGTTTGGTATAAAAAAACAATTTTTAATTTTAAAATCTAATGATGTAGGATCACTTGTTAAAAATGAAGTATTAACAATTTTATCTAAATTTAAAATACGTTTTTTATTATTTAAATAATCAGGCCCCTTTTTAATAAGTGGATCTAAAAACCATTGACAGATTTTTATATCTTTAAGTCGCTTAATTTTTATCAGAGTTTCTTTTAATAAACTATCTGCGTGACCAAGGACTATTAAATCTGGTTTGAAATTTAAACAAGTGTTAAAAACTTTATCATTAAATTTTTTGACTCCTTTAGGATCCATAATGCCTTTGTAATAATAAATAATGTCTCTATCGCTCATTGATAAGACGTTATGTCCGTTTCTTATAAATCCATTGTTTAAACGCTTACTTGTATTGTAATGAAGTCTGCCATCAAATCTTTCATTAAAATTTGTAATGTGTAAAATCTTTAAGTTATTAGTATTTATATCCAGATCTTTTTTAAAAATATTTTCTCTAATCATGTCAATAGATTTAGAGATTTTACGAATATCAAAATTATTTTTATTATAAAATTTATTTTGTTGTGACCTTAGATATTTAATATTATTTGTAAGTTTTCGTAATACAGTCAATATATGATTGGTATTATTTCTTCTTAAAACAATAGCAATATCTTTAGACTCAATTAAACCACCAACATTAGTTATTATGGGACAACATTTTCTACTAGAAGCTTCAATAGCAATTCTACCAAAGGGTTCATCCCAAAATGAATTTCCAATCGCTATCTCAGATTTTTCATAATAGTCTAGAACTTTCTTATATTCTTTATAACCTACCTCTTTAATTATATTTTCTTCAGGAAAAATTTTTTTCCGCGGTTCATTTCCAATTGCTATAAAATTCCAGTTGGGGTTAATTTTTTTAAATTGTTTAGCTACGTCATGAAAAATATGATATCCTTTATTTTCATTTAATTTTCCAACAAATAAAATATTTTTCTTTTTTTTACTTAGATTAATATTTTTCTTCTTCAGTATACCAGGATAAATTAATTCGTAGTTATTTTTAACATTTGTAGATATTTGGGTGTAAAATCTTTTCTGTATCCATTTACTAATAAAAACAATCTTTTCACAATTTTTTATAATATATTCTCTTTCACTTGCAAGGACTGAGCCTCTCAAATTTAAAGGATCATTATGAAATGTAAGAATAATTTTTGAATTTGGAAAATACTTTTTAACAACTTTAACATATTCTGGTCTATTATGAATTTCTAATATTGAAATATTTTGATCCTTATATTTTTTACAAAATTGAATGATATAGTTTTTATTTCTAAAAAAAATTGAATTTGAAAAATTATTTGATGAAATAACCTTAATATTATTTTTATATTTTGAGTATTTTAATGAATCCTTTACATATATTGAAACAGCCCCTGCTTTTTTTGGATCCAAACTTTCTTTTAATGGAAGAATTATAATGATTTTTTTTTTCACTTTTTTAAAAATTTATTTTTAATTATATTTCTCAGCTTATAGTCTTTTTTTAGTTTATATTCATCTTTCATAGCAGCTGATTTATTTGAGAATTTTTTCTGATAGATAATTGACCATATTTTTCCTTTAGTAAATTTAGCTCCTTTAGAAGAATTATGAAGAGACAATCTCTTTTCTAGATTGTTCGTATACCCAACGTAACTGATAAATTTATCCTTTTGTTTTGCTAACAACATATAAACAAAATAAGGCATAAATGGCGGTCCCTGGGGGAATCGAACCCCCCTTTGCAGGATGAAAACCAGCTGTCCTAACCGATAGACGAAGGGACCATTGAAAGGTCTTTTATTTTAAAAGTAAATTTAATTCAAGACTTATTAAGTTAAAGAATTAAATCTATAATATTTAATTGAATTGATTTTTTATTATTCCAAATATTTTCGTTAATTTGAGCAATAATATTAATCCTTTTTTTATAAGATAATAAATAATGACCCATCCTAGTATTTAAGCAACTAAAACAAATACCTTTGATAGAAACACCTGTTTCTGATTTTAAAATAACCGAAATGTGTTTATTTTTGATAATATCATGTTTTATAACTTTAAGGTTATTTATTAAAAAAGTAGGCAAAAAATTATAATTTCCAAAAGGTCCTAATTTATTAATCTCGTTAATCAACTTATTTTTGATTGCTGAAGAAGATAATTGATAATCATATTCATTTATATTTTTGCGATTATAATTTCTTTTTGAATAATCATTTTGAATAAAATTATCCAATAGCTTTATATTAACTTTTTTTATAGTAAAACCTGCAGCCATATTATGACCTCCTCCACTATCAATAATTTTATTATCAATTAAAGATTTTATTAATTTTCCAATATTATATGCTGGAGTAGATCTAGCAGATGCTTTGAGTTTATCATTAGATTTTGTAATAACTATTGAAGGTTTATTAAAATAATCTTTTAATCTAGAAGCAATAATACCAATCAACCCTTCGTTTAAATTATTATTATAATAAATTATAACATCTTTATTTTCATTTTTAATTTTTTCAAAATCTATCTCATCTAAAATATTTTGTTCTATTATCTTTCTTTTATTATTGAGGACAATTAATCTATCAGCTCTATCTTTAACAATATCGAGATCATCAGTAGATAATAACTCTACACCATAATTAGAATTATTAAGCCTTCCACCAGCATTAATGATTGGGCCAATTAAAAAACCTAAATCATTGATGGTTAATTTTTTTTTTAGATCATTTTTTTCAAATATATATTTTAAGGCAATATTGTCCTTTAAGTTGAAATTATTAATTGAGGAATGTGCTATTATCTTATTAATTTTTCTTAGAGGCATTACATCGCAAATTGTTGCTAGCAATACATAAATTAAGAAATTAGATATCTTAAAATTTGATTTGGATTTTTTAATTAGATTTTCTATAAAGAAATATGTTAAAGCAGTAGCACATAGCAAAGATTGTTCTTTTTTAATTAATTCTTTTTTAGGATTAATAATCACATTTGATTTTGGATAAGGTTTATTTATCTCATGATGATCGATAATTATTGATTTGATATTATGTTTATTTAAATATTCAATAGCTTCATTAGAAGTAGAACCACAATCAACCATTATTACCAACTTAGGTTTTTTTAAAATTAATTTTTGAAAAAGTTTTTTACTAGCGCCATAACCATCTAAAATTCTATCTGGAATATAAAAAAAATGTTTTTGATTAATATGGTTAAAATATCGAACTAATAATGATGTGGCACAAGTACCGTCGACATCATAATCACCTAAAATACAGATATTTTCATTATTATTAATAGCTTTTAAAAGTATCAAAGATGCTTTTTGGAAATCTTTGTCATTCTTAAATATATTTATTAATTCCTGTTCATTATTAATTCCATATATTTCTGATGAATCATATTTTCGTGAAATAATTAACTTGGATAGAATATCTCCTAAACCAAAGTCTTGTTTAAATTTTTCAATTAAATTTTTATCAACTTTTTGTTCTGTCCAAATTTTACCAGAAACAGAAATCATTCATTTATTGAATTGACACTTTTAACAATTTCTTTAAAATTGGTATTTTTATGTGTAACCAGAGTTTCACTGATAAATTTATCTCCTTCAATAATAATACCATTTAAAACTTCACTGGTAGTTATTCCTGATGCACAAAAAAGAGAATCTCCTTTAACAATTTCATTTAATTCATATTTTTTGTTTAAATCAGTTATACCCATTGATTTAGCCTCTATTATATTTTTTTCATTATCAAAAATAAATCTTCCTTGAAAATGACAGTTATAAGTATCAAGTGCGCATGCTGCCAAAACCCCTTCAGGACCACCACCAATACCTAAAAACATGTCAACATTGTACTTTGGATCTGAAACATATAATGCACCTAGAACATCACCATCTGTGATAAGTTTAATGTTTACTTCTAAATCTTTGAGTTTATCAATAATTTTTCTGTGTCTGGGTCTATCTAAAACACAAACTGTAATTGAAGAAAAATCTTTATTTTTAAATTCTGATAAATTTTTAATATTTTTTTCTAAGGGATTATCTAGATCAATTAAACCTTTATCAATTTTTCCGGTCGCTATTTTGTCCATATAAGTTTCGGGAGCATTAAACAAATGACCTTTTTCTCCAACAGCTAAGACAGCAATACCTCCAGACAAATTATTCGCAACAAAATTTGTACCCTCCACTGGATCAACTGCAATATCAAAGTCTGGACCTTTTTTAGTACCTAAAAATTCACCGGTATAAAGTAATGGAGCTTCATCAAGAGTTCCCTCTCCAATTACAACTTGACCATTCATATCAATTTTATTTAGTTCTGACCTCATAGAGTCAACGGCGGCTTGATCAGCCGCAATTTTATCATTTTTTCCTACCAAATAAGATGCAGCTAGAGCTGCTTTTGACGTAACAAGACTAAATTTGTCAATAAATTTTTTGTCAATTGCCATTAGATTTTTTTATCAACAAATTTATCTTCATTTATTTTTGACTCAAATTCTCTTAATCGTTTATAAACACTAGCTAATTCAATTATTGTGGGCCACGCTTTTAAAATGTATTGCATTGACCCCTCAACTCTTCCAAAAGCTCTAATAATTTGTTGCATTACACCAAGGGTTACAGCTCCAGCAACTATAGCAGGTGCTAAAAAAACATAAGCAGATAATACATTTGCTTGTAAATAGGCTATTCTTCCAACATTGAAATATAAATATCGAATATAACTCAGAAAATGTATTTCTCTTACACCATTAAAAAGTTCTTCGATAGATTTTGGTCTGACCGTTCCATCATCCTCAGCTACTACTAATATTTTTCTATAGGCAGCCTCTTTTTTTTGAAGATCATATTCAACACCAACTAGTCTTAAGATTAATCCTAAAACAATTAAAAAAATAGTTCCTCCAACAGACCATATTAAAGCACCAACAATTAATCCATAATCCCAATCGCCAAAAAAGAAAATTGGAATACCAATACTTAAACCAAATAAGATTGGCATAAATTCAACTAAAATCATTAAAGCTTCAATTAAACTTGTACCTAAAGATTCCATTATTCTCGAAAACTTAATTGTGTCTTCTTGAACCCTTTGAGACGCCCCTTCTATTTTTCGAGCTCTATCATAGACACTATGGTACCACTCAACCATTGCTGTTCTCCATCTAAACAAATAGTGGGAGGTAAAAAAACTAACAACAACAGCTACACCAACATATATTGCAGCCAACGTTATAAAAGATAATAAACTAGACCAATACTCTTCAATAGTTATAGCATTTGGCTCACCAAGTGCTTTTTGGATCATGTCATAGAATTGACCAAACCACTCATTGATTTTGACATCAATTTTAACTTGTATCCATAATGATGATAAAATAATTATTGATCCAAACCAAGACCACATAAACCATTTTCTTAATTTGAAAAATCTAAACATTAATTATTTTAAAAAATTATCTGCGTATGATTTTTTAACTATTTTTCTTTTTTTTGGTTCAATTAATTCAAAATCAATTTTTTTCTTTTTTGCATAGTTTATTGCCAGTTCTTTTGATGAAAATTCCAGTTTTAACTCAGTTAATGTATCTGAAGAACTTTCCCAACCCATTAATGGATTTTTAGTTGGGTCTTTAGTAATAAATTCTAAAATCCACTTATTGTTTTTAGCCATCCCAGACTGCATAGGGTTTTTATTTGGTATATAAATTATTGCTTTATTCATAATGATGGTCGGAGTGGCAGGATTCGAACCTGCGACCCTCTGGTCCCAAACCAGATGCGCTACCAGGCTGCGCTACACTCCGATCCGTGTACTAATACAGTAGATATAGATTATTTCAAAGTATAAATAGGTCAAAATTAAAAGAAATTTGATATAAATCTGTTATATAAATAAACATGATTATTAGCTGCCCTAATTGTAATAAACAATTTAAAATTAACCTTTCATTAATACCTGATAATGGAAGAGATTTGAAATGTGGTTCATGTGATCATCTTTGGTTTTATAAAATTGAAGATAATAAAATAGAACCATTACCTTTACGTGATGATTTTGCAGATAAAGGAATTAATAAAATTGTTGAAAATATCAATGAACCCAATGATGTATCATTACAAAAAGAAACAGACAATAGAGCAGATAAAACCGAAGACAATATTGCTGAAAAACAAACACTACCAAAAAATAAAATAAAAAAGAATACTAGTGGTAAATTCTTTTCTTATTTATTGGTCTCAATTATATCTTTTGTGGCGTTAATAATATTAATTGATACATTAAAAGTACCATTGATTAATATTTTTCCAGGCTTAGAAATTCTCTTATTTAACCTATTTGAGTTATTGAAAGATATAAAACTTTTTATTATAGACTTTAAATAGTTTTTTATGATTAATTATTTA
>Ga0233450_10005278_pt1 | contig 11270 bp, 9 predicted proteins | sample 011ome_30_FD_189956 | JGI IMG/M metagenome (GOLD analysis project Ga0233450, IMG submission 189956) | Coastal salt marsh microbial communities from the Groves Creek Marsh, Skidaway Island, Georgia - 011501CT (spades assembly) | ecosystem: Environmental > Aquatic > Marine > Intertidal zone > Salt... | reverse complement strand
ATTTAAGCAGTCTCCCAGGTGAGCACCTTCTGTTGTAAGCGCCAGACCAAATTCGGGGGTATTGGTTTTGCCAAAAATCAGAAGGCCCGCTGCTTTAAACCGCCGCACAATTTCGGAGTCTGTGGTAGCCACTTGATTGGCGTTTAAGGCGGAACCAGCGCTCGTCACAGTACCGCCGAGGCTTATGCCCAAATCCTTCAGTAAAAAAGGAACTCCGCTAAAGGGACCGGTTGGCAGTCCATTACTCAAGGCGGCTTGGGCAAGCTCAATATGATCCTGCGCGAGTACATTCAGGATTGGGTTGATCCGCTCGAGTCGGCGCACCGTTTCATCCAACACCTCTTGCGCCGTTACATCCCCTCGCGCAATCCACTGGGCCAGGGTCGTTGCATCGGCATCATCCCAGGAGGTGACCAAGCCCCCTGCCACCGCGTCTGCGGACGCGCCTGCCGCTTGCAGCATTGGCAGAAGCGCCGCCAGCGAGGCCAAACCACCCTGCCTCAGGACGTCACGTCGCGTAACTGCCACAGGTCACTGACCCCACACTTTTGCACCCCGAAACCAGGTTTGCTCTGCGACGGTCTCAGAGACGGCGCTAATGGGAATTTCATGAGGATCTTGATTGAGCACAATAAAGTCAGCCGACTTGCCCACCGCAACCTCCCCCGCGAACTCTCCAAAGCCCATGATAGCTGCAGCTCGGGTGGTCCAAAGGGGAATAGCCTCGTCAAGGCTAACAGCCTGTTCGACCCAGAACGTGTCGTCACTGCCGTTGGTAGGATGCTGTCGCGTTACCAGGGACTCAATGGCCGGCCAGGGGTTCATGTCGGCGGCGGCGGCCGGCCAGTCGGAACCCCCGTTGATCGGTGCACCCGCAGCCAGCAAATCCTTGGTTGGCCAATACTCAGCCCCACGAGGCAAACCCACAGCTTGGACAACCGAGTCAATAATCGGTCTCGGATACCACAGGTACGGCGTGAAATCCGCCACTGCATTTAAGGTGTTAAACCGCGGAATATCTTCAGGCGCCACATAGCCCGCATGGGCAAGCGAAATTGGCCGAGCGGTATTGCCATTTGCGGCGCGGGCGTAGGCAATGGCGTCGAGCGCGACCCTCACGGCACCGTCTCCGGCGGTGTGGATTTTGATCAGATAACCCGCATCATCGAATGCCGCAACCGCTTGGTTTAACTCGTCGGTGGGAATCATCTGCATCCCCAATGTCGACTCGGGGTGCTGTTCATCAGTGGTATAGGGCGCCAACATCAGCGCCGAACGCGATGCCGTTGGAACCCCATCCAGAAAAAATTTGATGGCTTTGATATGCGTGTTCGGCGACGCATAGTTAGCGACTCTCGCGTCATAGGCCGCCACCGGCTCCAGCGGTACCATCTTCGCTCCGTGACCGTAACTCTGCTGGTACAGCAGCGCATGGACCGTGAGCTCACCGGCATTATCGGCGTCCTGATAAGCCAGAAGCGCACTCTCAGGTACACGCGCATCCCCAAACGCTGTTACCCCAAAGCCATTGGCGATCTCGGATACCGCGGCGATTGCTGCTGCTTTGTTTTGGCGGGTGTGGGGTGGAATCTGACTACTCACAACCCCTGCCGCCGCTTCAAGCAACACGCCGTTGGGAATGCCGTTAGCATCGCGAACGAATACGCCCCCTTCTGGATCGGCGGTGTCAGCACTCAGTGTGATACCCGCTAACTCCATGGCCTTGGTATTGGCCCAACCGTGGTGTGCCGAGTCATCATCAAGGAAAACCGGATGGCCATTGGCGACCGCATCGAGAAACGCTCGCGGCGACTCAATGTTGTTGTCGACAAAGAAATTGCTGTTCCACTGCCCACCAACAATCCATTCAGGCGCATCGGGGGATGAGGCGCAGGCACTGATCGTTTCGGCCAGCTGGTCTGGGGTCGTGCTGAAATCAAAGTTGCACATGTACAACACTTTCTCGCCGCCCTGCCACGGGTGCACATGCGCATCGATCAGGCCCGGGAGGATGGCTTTGCCCCTCATGTCAAAGATCTGGGTGGTATCCCCCGCCAGCGCTAGAGCACTATCGGAGTCACCGACATAACTGAAACGCCCGTTACTGATTGCAAAGGCATCTGCACGACTGGCCGACGTGCCGTCTGTGTAAACGACCGCATTGAGAACAACCGCATCAACCGACGAGTCAATGAGCGGGACCTCCGCTTTTTGAGAGGAGTCCGGCCCTCCGCAAGACGTTACCGATAAGCCCAGCACCATGCTGAAACCAGCCAACCAAAAACTACGCGTCAGAGTGTTCATCACTAGACTCTCCAAGAAAAAAGACAAAAAAGGGGCCCTGTTGGCCCCTGTTTAAATCGATGCGTTATTGCCCGATGAAGTAACTGACGGTCACACCGTAGGTTCTTGGCATACCCCATGTTCGAACATAGGGACCGTTACCCCCGCCGTAGGCCGAGGGGTAGTAGTCTTCATCCGACAGGTTCTTGACCCAGCCCATGACGCGCCAGGCACCGTCCTGTGATCCCACGCCGATACGCGCATTGGCGACGGTGTAGTCCTCTGTTGCATCTTCGGGTCGCGGTCCACCGGTCGTGGAACCCGTGTGGTTGAGATCGGCCGAGACATCCATCATCAAACTTCCCCCGAGGGAGAACTCGTATCGTGCAAAGAGGGTGTACGAGAAATCCGGCGCCATCGCGAGCTCTTGGCCAGAGGCGTCGTAGTAGTTGATATTATTTGGATAGGAACTGTTCGCCGTATCAACCGCCTGCCATTTTTTGACCTCGGTATCCAACCACGCGCCATTGGCCGCCACCGTAAGGCCTTCTGTCGGCTGCCAGGTGAGCTCGAGCTCCGCACCCATAATTTCAGACTCGTCGACATTGGTCAGGCCAGAAATGTTTCCCACCAATGTGACCGCGCGATCTTGCTCCTGCTTATCTTCGTAATCGTAGAAGAACACCGCGCCATTAAGTTGCATGGCGCCGTTTAGCAGCGTTGCTTTGGTGCCCACTTCGTAGGCGGTCAGCACCTCCTCCTCGTAGGGGATGAGCTGTGTGGTGGTATTGGAGTTGGCGCCATTGAAACCACCGGACTTAAAGCCGTTGGACACCGAGCCATACACCAACAGATCATCGCTGGGCCGCCAATCAAGACCGACTTTCCCCGTCAGGCGACTGGTGTCGACACTGTCTTCGTAAGGATTGAAGGAGGGATCAAAGCCCCCAATATCGTTGATAGTTCCGCAATCACCGGGACCTAACTCAAAGGGGCTGCCCGCAAGACCAAAAACGTTGTTTAAGAAAAGGCCCAAGGAACCATCATCGGCCACGTAAGTACAACCCTGCCAGTCACGCGTCTCGTTGGTGTAACGGGCACCTAGGACCAACGACAGTGCATCGGTAAGCCCAATTTCAACGTGGCCGAACACCGCAGCGGACTCCGTCTCCTGCTGATACTTGGTATCCAACTCACGAATAGGGTTTGGGGCAAATAGGCCGACACCGAAAGGAATACTCGCTAGCGCATATACCGAATCCGACATGAAATAGTGGTAGTACTCATCCATATCGTCGTAGGAATAATACAGCCCCCCTACCCAACTCATGCGATCGGATTCTCCCGACAACCGGATTTCCTGACTGAACACCTGCAGATCAGTCGTGTTGATATTACTGGAATCGTTATAGAAACCGCCGTCCCAGTCATTGGCTTCCTCGCGCTGGAAGTCGCTGTAACCACTGATCGCCGTCAGGGTCATATCGCCGATCTCCCAATCCAGACGCAGTGCCACATTGGTTGTCTGGTTGTCACGCTGGGGCCGAAGATCGAAGGTGCGCCCGGTGATAGGGCTCGTGTAGCTGTTCGTCCATCCGGCCTTGGTGTTGTCACCTGTTGAAAACCATGGGGGCGTCTGTCCAAAGTTGGCGCCACCGGGGATCAGGTACTGGTCCATCGGGAGGTATGGCGCCATGAAAGGAGCGATGCCAATGTCGGTACCGTCATAGGCGGTGTTTGCCGTGTTTTCCGACTGATCATCCACATAGCTGACCATCAACTTTGCGGTAAAGGAGTCGCTGAAATCAGACTCAACCGTACCTCGTATTGCCATGACATCATCGCGACCCAACTCGTCATCACCGACGGTGCTTTCCTGCCAGCCCTCGTTAGATTTTACGTAGCGCGCCGCTAGGCGACCGCGGGTCGATTCACCCAAGCTGCCGCTGACGAAGCCTTCGAGATCATAGGCCGAGTAGCGGCCATAGCTGCCGGTGATGCCAGCAGAGAATTCTTCGGTTGGGGCACGACTAATGAAGTTGATCTGCCCCGCGGTGGTATTTCGACCGTAAAGGTCGCCCTGTGGCCCTTTCAGAATTTCCACCCGGTCGGTGTCGAACAATAAGCCGCGTGTCATCACCGCGTAAGGCATGGCGACCTCGTCAAAATAAATGCCCACTGTCGATGATGCGGCCGTGGAATAGTCTTGGAATCCCACGCCCCGAATAGTGTAGAGAGGCACGCCGGTGGCGGCAGTCTCGTTCACCGTAAGCCCGGGGGTATACATGGCGATATCCTCTGCGCTAAGAACGCCAAGCTCTCGAATTTGTTCGCCGGTGAAGGTGTTAATCGCAATACCAACATCATTGGCGCTTTGCTCGCGTTTTTGCGCCGTAACAACGACCTCTTCCAGCTGCATGGCTGCCACAGGCAGCGTTAAAGATGCCGCGGCAACAGCCACAGCCAATACGTTCAATCCGGGCTTTCTGAATAAGCTTTGGCTGAATGTAGTCTCGTTTTGCATTTCGATGGTCCCCTCATGCCGCCGATGAACTCGGCTTTCACGTTTTTGTTGAGGATGAGCTAACGCTCAGTTACCTCGCTTTTATCACCGCGTAACGTTTCAAATATACCGGCACAAAGCCAATTGTTATTGACCAATCCGGCCATCAACTTGACGTTAATTCGCCCTCCCGCAGGGTCCAAAGGGCAAGCCTATTGCAGCAGCGCTTTGATACTTTCGCGATAGCTTTGGGGCGTCTCACCCACCCAGGAGCGAAACGCCCGGCTGAAAGCGGACAACTCGGAATACCCAAGCTCGAAGGCAATATCGGTCAGAGACGCTTTGGAATTGGCCAACAAAAACTTAGCCCGTCGCTCCCTCGCCAAATTCTTTGCCTCCTGAAAGGTATACCCCTGCTCCGCCAGTTTTCTTCGCAGGGTTCGCGGCGAAATCTGGAGTCGCTGAGCTATGCTCTCTGAATCGGTGTACTCCATTGATTCCTGCAGCATGATGTGGCGGCAGACTGTACTGACAAACCCCTGATGCTCATCACCGAGAGAAAAATAGGTCTCCATGGCACTGGCAAGAATACGAAACAACAACTTGTTGCTGGTCAGGAAGGGTTGATTGAGAAATTTCGGGTGGAAACGAATGCTATTGTGTTCGCTTTCAAAAGTAAGCTGGCAGTTAAAAAAACTCTGCAACTCACTAATATCATTGGGTTTATCGTGCTGAAAAGTCACCTCAAGCAAGGGGATTCGACTCCGAGTAGCCACGTTTAAGGTTTGCACCAAAAAACCCATCAAATAGTCATTCAGTTGCACCATTCCCGAGCCTGCTTCGTGCAGCAGATCAGCGCTGAATTGGGCCGGGCTGTACCCTGGCTGAAAATCCGTTTTGATTGCGGTGTCGATGTACTGGTCGTAGGCGTTCAAGAAAGCAAGCCCCTCGCCCACTGAAGGCGCCGCCACCATCGCGACGACTAACAAGCTGCTCGATTCGTAATGAAAGTCCTGCCCCATCGACAGTCCCATGAATGGATTGCTTGTCACCTCCGCGGCGCGCTGGAACAGGCTGGCAACGCGCTCTACCGGTAGCGGCCGGTCGTACTCTTCGCTATTGTTAAAGTTGATGTCACAGGCTTCAAAAATCGGACCAGGATTTACCTCCCGATCCATAAGGTAATCTCTGACGTACGCCGCAAATCGCGGCGATAGGCTGGGGGCGAACCCCGGCTCGCTGACGAGGTGAAGTGCCCCCTTAGTCCTTGCGAATGACCTGGGCATAGTAGGCCCCTAAGGCCGACATCGCCGCCGGCTCCAGGTCTTTGACAACATTTGCCATCAGCGGATGGTACCGAGCCCCCCGCTTGAACCCCATCAGCTGATTTGCGATGTAGGGAGCACTCTGGCCCGCCAGAATGGGCCACTCGGTGGCAACAGGGTGTCCTTGCATGCCATGGCACGCGTGACAGTAGCCGGCCCTGTTACGCCCCTCCTCCACCAACGCCGCATTGCCATTCGCTGCAGCAACCAGAGGCTGGCCAGAGAACCAGCTCGCCAACTCGACGATGTCCTGATCGCTCAGCTGTGCCGCGATAGGGTTCATAATGGGGTTATTGCGATCGCCACTCCTGAATGCCCTGAGTTGCAATGTGAGGTAGTCGGCGTTTTGGCCTCCCAGATTGGCGTAGCTGGGATCAATCCCGACCCCGTTTGTACCATGACAGGCTCTGCAGGTTGCCAATGCAGAAGGCTCATCGCCAAAAGCGACTCCCGATCCTCCTGATAAAAGGACAAGCACAAGACATGCACGACGCAACAAGCCTGGGTTTACCATTAGATCTCTCCTGTCTTCGGTAACCGCGCAATCTCAGCCAACACGGCCGCACGGGTATGATCTATTTCCTGAAGGGGTGACTGGCGCAGCCGCCCCACCTCGTCTGCGGTGTAGGGTCGATACTCCCCATTGATCAAGCTCGATCCCGCAAAATTTTCAATGCACCAATTCAATACCTCGGCCAGCTGCGCATCCTTCAGTTTGGATGTCGCTGACCCGGGTACCTGCACCATGAACTCCCGACCGCGCTGCGACCGGAGAAACACGCCCATCATCCCTTTGAGGGGCGGCACGGCGTTAACTCCAGAGCCATCAGGAGTGTGGCAACCCTGGCAAAACATTTGGTAATGATACTTTGCCCGCGGCTCATTGATCTCTGCCTCGGCTGAGCTCCACGAGGTCACGAACGACTGCGCCAGCACCAACACAGCAGCGCAATATCGACTGCGAAAGAATTTACTCTTCAAAGGCAACGCCAACCACCACAGCGGTTGAACAGTGATACGCCGCGCTCGCTGTACCCAGACACCAGTTAATGTCATTGGTCTTGTCGGGCCTGTAGGGCGGCCTATCGCCCTCGTCCCGCTGACAAAGACAGGCGCCGCAGGTCGATTTACCGCAGCAATCGTTGTAGGAAATCACGTAATTGCGTCCATCGGCCGGGTTGTGGCAGGTGCCGATCCAAGTCACCGGGGACATTTCGGTGCCCGGTGGACAGGTGTTAGCGCTACCACCACAACAACTACACAAAAATCCGTCAATGGCGCAGTACCGCCAATAGTCGCAATCTGTGTCGCTACCCTCCTCCACTGGCCGCGCCGCACCACCCTCGGCGCGGGCAACGGGTAACAAGGGAACGGTACTGGCACCAACCAACACGCCGCCAAGTGTCTTCAGCATGCCGCGTCGGGACGCCGTCTGTGCTGCCGCGCGCGCACGTCGCTCCAGCAGCTTATCGATCAATGACATCATGATTTGACCTCCACGAAGCGCTCTTCGTCGCGCTTATTCATATATTCTTGTATCGACGCCACGTTGCGCTCCTTTGCCTCAAACAACGAATCCAAATGCTCGCGAGAATTGACAATACCCATCGATGAGACGCGCTGATTCTCATCAATCAAGACGGCATAGGGCAGCTTGGAAACACCGTAGCTTTTGCCCACGAGTTCGCTCACCACGTAGGGCAGCTCAATGGATTTACGACTAACATAGCCTGCGTGGTCTTGCTCATCACCATCACTCACGAGCACCACATCAACCCACTCTGCCTCGGCGCGAGCAACCGCCATCAAAGCTGGGGTGAGCTCACCACACACGGGGCAATCGGGAGACAGAAAAAACAGAAGCTGGGAACGGCCGCCCAGAGGCCCAGCGATCGAGACTCTCTCGCCTGTGAGCGTGAGCGCTTCAAGCGCTGGGGCCGCCTGACCGATCTCCAGCGTCCTATTCACCATAAGGGCGCCAGCTGGTGCAACACGTTCATACAACACGCCCACCTGTCGAAGCAAGACGTAGTTCATGATGGCGAGCACCACAACCGTCAACCAAAGCAAAATATTGGACACGACCAGCAAACTCATTGTGCTGCTCCCCGCTGCCACCGCTGTCGGTTTTCGATCGCCTGATCCAACGCCGCGTAAGCGATAACACACACCAGCGCAACAGCGAGAGCAAGCCACACCGCGGTGACACCAAACGGCACGGCGAAGCCTGTGGCCCACAGGGCACACCCCGCGAGTACCACATTACGCCAGATAAGCTCGCCACCAACCCGAGTGTCTGATCCGGGGCCGCCGCAACCACAACGTAACTCGACCTGACCACGATAGACATGCCACCCCATGACAGCGGCGTAACTTATCAGCAACGCTGCGGCAAGAATCAACCCTAGCTCACGAGAAGCAGGCGCCACCATCAGTGCCGCGGACCCTAGCTCAACAGCACCAATCAAACGCACCGCGCGAATACCCGCAGCACTTCCCAAGGTCGACGCGACCGTTTCTTGATAGGCTTGGGGCGAACGCCACTTAGATAGCCCCGCATGAGCGAACAGCACCGCCACAAAATAGGTGATGCCACTACCCAAAATTTCCATCAGCACGATTACTTGGCTCCCCAGAGAAAGAGTGGCGTTTCCTGACCAAAGCCAGTGATCTTTCGGATGAACTCGCCGGACAGGCCATCATAAAGCTCGACACTCATATCGACGGGGTTGGTCACCAGCACTTTTGGCTCTTCCCCTCTCCCCACGGCAAAGCTCAAGCCCCACTCCTGAAGCGGAATCCGCAGAACGCGGCGGCGGGAATCAGGATCAAACACCCAAATTTCTGCTCCGCCAGAATTATGCATACCGTCTACGCCGTTGGCTTCGGGATTCATCAAGAAATAAATGCGGCCCAGATCGTCCTCGCCATCAATCTCAATGCCGGCCGGCGCCCAGGTTGCCTCATCGGGCCCAACCAGAGACCACGGCGCCATCGGTGTGGCTGCGGACCCTGTCATAGCCACGGGGTGAACGGTCGCATCGAAGGCAGGGAAGTAAGCGATACCCCCCGACAGCGCGGGTCGCTCAAAGACAGGAGAGTCATCCGAATCAAAGAAAACGTCGCTAAAGCTGCGGCCACGCTCTGATCCGTCGTCATTCAAGGTAACCGTCAGCATGCGCCCGTCGGCACAAATCGAACTAAAGGCCATACCGCCGTTGGGGTAAATAAAGCTGCAACCGGGCGTCGGTATTTCACCCATCAGTTCACGCTTCTCGAGATCTACCAAAGACACGGAGGTGGAAGGACTTAGGTTAAAAATGGCCAGCCACTTGTCCTCGTTCAGGGTCTGCAACACAACCCGCTCCGGCATTCCCATAAACCGCTTGCCACTGGGTAGCATGACCTCTCCGACCGGCGACAGCGTTACCGTGTCCCATATAGTCAGCACGTCGATCCTGTCGCCACGGGTACCGCGGGTGTGGAAAGTTTCCACTGACATGATTTCACCGCGAGAAGGCACCTGGAGAATTGCGCCCATCAAACTGTTATTGAACAGCCCCTTAACTTGGTCACCCAAGGTTTCTTCACTGCTGTCGATGACGTAGATCTTACCGTCTGACATATGAAAGAACGCCGCGTCATGCACGAGAAACCAATCAGGTGGGTAACGTTCGGGGAGTGTTTCTATAATGCCAGTTGGCTCGACAGGCAACGGTGGTGGCCTGTCTTCAGCGAGGGCGCTGAGCGCCGCTGCTGCCAATACCGCACTCACTAACAGTTTCTTGAGCATCATCAACTACTCCCCCCCGTCCGCTAACCTTTGGCGATTTGCATAGTTTGTATATTAGTGTATTCCACGAGCCCGTAACGCCCGAACTCAACGCCAACGCCTGACTGCTTGACGCCGCCAAAGGGGGCGTCAGGCTGGATCATCGCGTGGTTGTTCACCCAAGCTGTACCGCACTCCAATCGCGCCGCAAGCGCCTGGGCCTTTTCAACATCGCTCGACCACACCGATCCACCCAAGCCGACAGACACAGCGTTCGCTCGCTTGAGCGCATCTTCTACATCGCTGAATTTAATGATTGGCAGAATGGGGCCAAAGGGCTCCTCCTGCACGAGCCGACTTTCTTCTGGAATGTCTTTGACGATAGTTACTGGGAAAAAATAGCCCGGCCGATCTAAGGGACTGCCACCGGTCATAAACGTGGCGCCATCAGCCTTTGCGGCTTCAGCGAGCGCGCATACTTTATCGAACTGCATTTTATTCTGAATAGGCCCAAAGTCCGGACTCTCCGACGCTGGACCGGTTTTTACGCTCGCCGCAATCCCGGCGAGTGCGGCACACATGTCGTCATAAATATCTTCGTGGACATACAGCCGCTTGAGCGCGGCGCAGGTTTGTCCGTTGTTGATCATCGCTGTCGCAAAGATCTTACCGGCGGCCTCTTCAATATTGGTGTCCGGCAGGACAATAGCGGCATCGTTGCCCCCCAATTCCAAGGTGAGACGCTTCAAATTACCCGCCGCGGATTCCATGATGCGCTTACCCGTCGCTGTGGACCCCGTAAAGACGATCTTGTCGATACCCGGATGTGCAGAAATACCGGCGCCGATATCGCCGCTGCCCGTGACGACGTTGAGTACACCGGGAGGCAATAGGTCGTTGATAAGATGCATGGCCTTAAGCACAGTCAGCGGGGTGTATTCACTGGGCTTGGCCACCACAGTACAGCCAGCCAGCAAGCCGGGAATGATGTGCCAGCAGGTGATCAGGAGCGGGTAATTCCATGGTGTGATGGAACCCACCACGCCAACGGGCTTACGGTGGACCTCTATCCGCGCGTCGTCGTTGTCCTGTATGACCTCAACGGGCAGATCCAGGCTCGCGGTGTAGCGAATCCAAGCTAGGCAGCCGCCCATCTCAAACATCGCACCCAGCCCAGCAAAGCCCTCCATAGGCTTACCCTGCTCGCTGCTCAGTAACGCGCCCAGCTCTGGCAGATTGGCTTCGATGCGATCCGCGATCTTGAGAATGATGGCTCGACGCTCATCCATGCTCATCGCAGCCCAAGCCGGTTGCGCTGCCCTCGCTGCCGCCACCGCCGCATCGAGGTCTGCCGCAGTCGCTGTTGGCACGGAGGCGATGACCTCTT
>Ga0233450_10005262_pt1 | contig 11286 bp, 5 predicted proteins | sample 011ome_30_FD_189956 | JGI IMG/M metagenome (GOLD analysis project Ga0233450, IMG submission 189956) | Coastal salt marsh microbial communities from the Groves Creek Marsh, Skidaway Island, Georgia - 011501CT (spades assembly) | ecosystem: Environmental > Aquatic > Marine > Intertidal zone > Salt... | reverse complement strand
AAAGGGCGGTGTCCGGATAAATCGGGCACCCCACGGAAGCTATTCGATGACCGACAATTCCCCCGCTATCCGGCGGGCTCTGATTTCCGTATCCGACAAATCCGGCCTGGTGGAGTTCGCCAGCTTTCTCGCCGGACACGGCGTCGAGTTACTGTCTACCGGCGGCACCGCGAAAGCGATGCGCGATGCCGGGCTTGATGTAAAAGACGTCGCCGACCATACCGGGTTCCCCGAGATGATGGACGGTCGTGTCAAGACACTGCACCCGACCGTCCATGGCGGCATCCTCGCGCGGCGAAGCGATCCCGGTCATCTCGCGGCGATGGAAGAGCATGACATCGCGCCGATCGATCTGATCGTGGTCAACCTTTATCCGTTCGAAGCGACCGTTGCGGCGGGCGCCGATTACGAAACCTGCGTCGAAAACATCGATATCGGCGGGCCGGCGATGATCCGCTCCGCGGCCAAGAACCACGAAAGCGTGACGATCGTCACCGAGGCGGAAGACTACGCGGCGGTGATGGAGGATATGAAAGCCAATTCGGGCGCGACCGGGCTTGATCTCCGCCGGCGGCTAGCCGGGACCGCCTATGCGCGGACCGCTGCCTACGATGCGGCGATCGGCCGGTGGTTTGCAGAACAGAACAATGATCCATTCCCGCGCCGTTTCTCCCTGTCAGGCACGCGCGCGCAAAGCCTGCGCTATGGCGAAAACCCGCATCAGAACGCGGCGTTTTACGTCACCGGTGACAAGCGGCCCGGCGTCGCCACGGCGACCCAGGTCCAGGGGAAGGAGCTCAGTTATAACAATCTGAATGACACGGATGCGGCTTTCGAGCTCGCCGCCGAATTCGCTTCCCCGGCGATGGCCATCATCAAGCACGCCAATCCCTGCGGCGTTGCGCTGGGAAACACCCTGGCCGAGGCTTATGCCAAGGCATTGAAATGCGATCCCGTCAGTGCTTTCGGCGGGATTATCGCCGTGAACCGTCCGCTCGACGGGGCCGCCGCGGAAGCGATGAAGGACATCTTCCTCGAAGTCGTCATCGCGCCGGAGATCACGGCGGAAGCAAAGGCAATCTTTGCCGCGAAGAAGAACCTGCGCGTATTGGAGACCGGCGGCATGCCCGACCCCGCGGCGCCGGGCCTGATGACCAAGCTGCTATCCGGCGGTTTCCTGCTGCAGGACCGGGATTCGGGCCGTATCGGCCGCGACGATCTGAAGATCGTCACCAAGCGTGAACCGACCGAACAGGAAATCAATGACCTGCTTTTCGCTTTCTCGGTCTGCAAGCACGTGAAGTCGAACGCAATCGTCTATGCGAAGGATGGTGCCACCGTCGGTATCGGCGCCGGCCAGATGAGCCGGGTCGATTCCTCGCGCATCGCCGCCCGCAAATCCGAAGATGCGGCCGAGGCGGCGGGCGCACCCGAGCCACTGGTCAAGGGTTCGGTCGTAGCGTCGGATGCGTTTTTCCCGTTCGCCGACGGCCTGCTCGCCGCCGCGGATGCCGGTGCGACAGCGGTCATCCAGCCGGGCGGATCGATCCGCGACGAAGAAGTCATCGCCGCCGCCGACGATGCCGGTCTCGCCATGGTCTTTACCGGTATGCGCCACTTCCGGCACTGACGCGCCCGTCAGGCAGCGGGCTCGCGGACCTTCCACAGGAGGATCAGCAGCCCGATTCCCAGGAAGACCACGATGGTCGACATGCCGATGCGCTGGGAATCAAACATCCATGTCAGGGTGCCGAGCACGAAGGGGCCGACATAGGCGGTCGCGCGGCCGGAAAAGGCGAACAGGCCGAACATTTCGGTTCTGACCTCCGCCGGCGCCAGACGGGCCATCAGCGAGCGGCTCGATGCCTGGGCAGGCCCCATGAACAGGCCGAGCGGCAGGCCGACGATCCAGAACCACAGCTTTGTCTCGACCAGCAGCAGGGGAATGCCGAAGCAGATCAGGCCGCCAAGCGCCATGAGGATGGTTCTTTTGGACCCCAGGTAATCGTCTATCCATCCGAACGATGCCGCGCCGATTCCGGCGGCAACGTTCATGGCGATCGCGAACATGATCACTTCTTCGGTCGACATGCCGAAGGTACCGCTTGCATAGACGGCGCCGAAGGCGAACATGGTGTTCATGCCGTCGACATAGAACAGCCGCGCGCACAGAAACCAGGCGATATTGCGGTAGCGCCTGACCTTGCGGATCGTCGCGATGAGGGTGGCGATCCCGTCCCGCGCCGCCACGGATAGCGGGAGATTGCGCGACGGCGTATCAGGTACGTACAGGAACAGCGGCAGGCAGAAGACGGCGAACCACGCCCCTACCACCGGCCCGATAATGCGGACATGCTCGGCATATTCCTTGTTCAGCCCAAGGGCCGGCGGGTCCGCCTGAATGAACACCGTCAGCAACAGCACAAGACAGGCGAGCCCGCCCATATAGCCCAGCCCCCAGCCCCAGCCCGACAACCGGCCGATCTTGTCGTTGGACACGATCGTGGGCAGCATGGCGTTATAGAACACCTGTGCGACCTCGAATGAGATATTGGCGATACAGAACACGATCAGCGCATAAAGCGCGAAGGACGGATCCGGGTAGGCGAACCAGAGAAGCGCCGCGCCGATCGCGGTCAACGCCGAGAATATTGCGAGCCACGGTTTTCGTCTGCCGGCGGAATCCGCCACAGACCCGAGCACAGGGCTGAGCAGGGCGATGGCAATCCCTGAAAGCGACAGCGCGTAGGCCCATTGGGTCGTCCCTGTAATCTTGTCGGCCGCCACGCCATCGACGAAATAGACCGAAAAAACAAACGTGACGATTACCGTCGGGAACGCGGAATTCGCCCAGTCATAGACGCACCAGGCTATTCTGGCGCGGCGCAGGGTCGGGGAAGCAGGATCGGGCATGGTCATGTCCGCACACTAGCACTCCACGCCGGTTCGCGAACCCCGGTAGTGGACGGGTTCCGCCCGATTCCCGATCGGGCTATATTTGTGATCCGGTCCGTATGCGGCCACCCGGACAAAGAGAAGGATGATTTCCATGAGCTATACATTGCAGGACTTTTGCGCCGAAATTCACCAGATACTGGTGGAAGAAAACAATCCGGCGGGCCGCGAAAAGGTCCGTGTCAGGATGGAAAAACTTCTCGCAAACGAGACATTCGTGTCGCAGTTCTGCGGTCCGGAGAAGAAGCCCGGTGTCTACAAGCTGAATGAAGACCCGACAACGGGCGCCGTGGTGTTATCGCATGTGATGGGCGAAGGCCATGCGTCGCCGCCGCACGATCACGGCAATTCCTGGGCGATTTACGGCCAGGCGATCGGGCATACCGTAATGACGGAATGGGACCGGGTCGACGACGGTTCCGACGATGAGGCGGTCGAGATGAAAGAGACCAAGCAATACCGGCTGGATCCGGGTCAGGTGGGTCTGTTCGATGTCGGCGTCATTCATTCGATCGAGTATCCGGATAACGCGCGGTTTGTCCGCGTCACCGGTGTCGATCTCGATGGCATCGATCGCAAGGCCTATAACCTGAAGCACAGGACCGTCAAAACCATCCGCGCCGAAAGCGCCGACCAGCGCTAGGATCTTTGCACAGTCCCGGGGGGTGGCGGACGGCGCCGGCTACCCCTCGATCAGCGCGCGGATATGACGGGTGGCGACAGACAGCATCGCAAGATCGATCGTGTCGGCGCGCCTCAGGTCCTGCAGGGTCTGGTTTACCCGCGCAACATCGTGTTCCCGTGATTCTTCCCAGGCTTCCATCACCCCGGTCACCGCGGCGGCGCCGCCAGCGGTATCGATGATACGGCCTGTCAGGTTCGCCTGCTGATCGTAGAGCTCGTCCACCATCGTCGAGATGGCCATGGTCTGCCATTCGTTATCCGAACTGATCTGCTGTGCCGTTTCGCGGAGCCAGTCGAAACCGAACCGCGCGCCGATCTCGTAATAGGCCGTCGCGGTATCGCTGACACTTTCGCCGACCCGCTGGGCAATACGGACAATGTCGCAACCAGCGAACAGGACCTCAAGATGGGCGACGCCCTCGGCCAGCTTGACCGGCACATTCCTTTCAATGTAGCGGGTCGCGTTTGCATCAAGGCTCGCCGCCAGATCTTTGGACAGGTACGTGTGAAGGGATTTCGCGAGTTCCGCGATCCCCGGTTCGAAAGCTCTGACCGAGTCCGACACATCAAGGTCCCGGCCCGACTTTTCGATAAACCAGATCGTGCCCCGTTTCATCAGGTTGAGAATGTCGAGGTTCAGCATTGTCTGCACCTCGGCCGGGATGACGTTATCCATTGCCTCGATCGCGGACCAGTACTGCGCCAGCCCGAACACCCGGCGGCAGATCAGATAGGCGCGGGTAATCCTGGCTGGCGTGGCGCCTGTCTCGTCTTCGAGGTCGGTTATAAATGTGGGCCCGGCGCGATTTACCAGGCTGTTGGTGATATAAGTCGCGCTGATCTCGCGGCGCAGCCGGTGGCGTGGGCGATGCTCGCCGTATTTCTCTGTCAGCAGGGGCGGGAAATAAAGGCCGATATCGCGTGCGAGCCAGGGATCGTCGGGCACATCGCTCGCCAGAATGTCTTCGTACAGGGTCATTTTGGCATAGGCGAGCAATACCGCGAGCTCGGGCCTGGTCAGGCCAAGCTTGCGTACCTTGCGCTCTTCCAGCTCTTCGTCGTCCGGCAGAAATTCGACTGTCCGGTCCAGCTCGCCGGATCTTTCCAGCGCGCGGATAAACTTCGCCGCTTCGCCGACCGTCTCGCCGGCCCGCGCTTCGGCATGGGTCAGGGCCATGCTCTGGCGGTAATTATCCATCAGCACGTGGGCCGAGACATCCTTGGTCATTTTCACCAGAAGCTTGTTGCGCTCTGTCAGGTCCAGTTTTCCGTCCGCGATGACCTCGCCCAGCAGAATCTTGATGTTCACTTCATGATCCGACGACGCGACACCTGCCGAATTGTCGATGAAGTCCGGGTTGAGCCGCCCGCCGCGCAGGGCGTATTCGATGCGGCCGAGCTGGGTAATACCCAGATTTGCGCCTTCGCCGATTACCTTGCATTTCAGTTCGCGTCCGTTGACGCGGAGCGGGTCGTTTACCCGGTCGCCGACGGCGGAATCGGGCTCGTCCGAGGATTTGACATAGGTACCTATGCCGCCGAACCACAAAAGGTCCGCCTCTGAAAGAAGGATCGCCCGTATCAGGTCGTTCGGCGAAATGGTCTCCTTGCCATCCAGGCTGAATACCGTGGCGATTTCCGGGGTCAGCTTGATGGATTTGGCCGACCGCTCGAAGACACCGCCGCCTTTGGAGATCAGTTTGGTATCGTAGTCCGACCAGGACGAGCGCCCCATCCTGAACAACCGGTTTCGTTCCTTCCAGCTCGATGCCGGATCGGGGTCGGGATCGATAAAGATATGCATGTGGTTGAACGCGCCGACCAGCTTGATCTTCTTGGACAGCAGCATGCCGTTGCCAAAGACGTCTCCCGACATGTCGCCGACGCCGACGACGGTAAATTCGTCGGTCTGCGTATTGATACCCATTTCGCGGAAATGCCGTTTGACGGATTCCCAGGCACCGCGGGCCGTGATGCCCATTTTTTTATGGTCGTAGCCGGCCGAACCGCCGGAGGCGAAAGCGTCATCCAGCCAGAAGCCGTAATCCCGCGCGATACTGTTGGCGAGGTCGGAAAACGTCGCCGTGCCCTTGTCCGCAGCAACCACCAGGTAGGGATCGTCGTCGTCGCGTCGTATGACCCGCGTCGGCGGAACGATCTTGCCGCCCTGAATGTTGTCGGTGATATCCAGCATGCCGCCGATCAGCAGGCGATAGCAGGCGATGCCTTCCTCCTGCATTGCGTCGCGGCCGCCGGATGTCGGGGGTTGTTTGAGAACGAACCCGCCCTTTGCACCGACCGGGACGATGACCGCATTCTTGGTCATCTGAGCTTTCATCAGGCCCAGAATCTCCGTGCGGAAATCCTCCCGCCGGTCGGACCAGCGTATACCGCCGCGGGCGACCTTGCCGCCGCGAAGGTGCAAACCCTCCATGCGGGGCGAGTAGACGAAAATCTCGCGCATCGGGCGTGGCAGCGGCAGGTCCTGGACTTTGGCGCTGTCGAACTTGAAGGACACATACGATTTGGGATCGCCGTTCTCGTCCGGTTGGTAGAAATTGGTTCGCAGGGTGGATTCGACCAGATTGAGAAAGCGCCGGAGAATCCGGTCTTCATCCAGATTCTGCACGTTTTCCAGCCCGCCGGAGATACGGTTTCGCAGTCTCGTTACGTTGGATTTCTTCGCCTGATTTTCCGGATCGAAGAGCTCTTCGAACAATGAAACGATATCGCGTGCGATACCCGCATTCCGGGACAGCGTTTCAATCATGTAGGCTTCGCTGAACGGAATACCGGCCTGGCGCAGATACTTGCTGTAGCCACGCAGTATGATGATTTGTCGCCAGCTAAGTCCGCTGGAAGCGACCATTGCATTGAAACCGTCGTTTTCGACCTCGTTGTTCCAGACGCGATGAAAGGTTTCTTCGAAGGCTTCCTTGATTCCGTCCACATCGATTTTCGAATCATCCGGCGTGACCATGCCGAAATCGTGTGTCCAGACGCATTGATCCCGGTCGACGCGGATTTCATGCGGAATCTCGTCGATTACCCGCAGCCCCATATTCTCGAGCATTGGCAGAACATCCGACAAGGGCACGGCTTCTCCCTTATTGAACATCTTGAAGCGAACAGAGGATTGCGCATTTCCATTCGCCCGGAAAAGATCCATCGCGATATCGCCCGTCTCGATCACGTGATCTATCTTGTCGATGTCATGGACGGCCCTGATCGCGGAGGTCCGGTCCCGGTAAACCGCCGGGAAGGCATTGCGATAGCGCTCGAAGGCGGCCACGCCTGCATTCTCGCCATGCGCTGCTGCAAGCGCATGCGCCAGGTCGTCCGCCCAGTCGCGCGCGGCATCGACGACGTCGGCTTCGACCTCCTCGATTTTCTTGGGGAACGGCTTCCCGGGCTCGGTTTTCACGATGAAATGCAGCCGGGCCAGAACTTCGTCTGAAAGCTGGGTATAGAATGCCGTTACCTCGCCGCCGAATCCGGCAGCCAGCACATCCTGCAGCTGCCGGCGAAGCCGGGTGGTGTATCGTTCGCGCGGCACATAGACGAGGCAGGATATATAGCGTCCAAACGGATCCCGCCGGACGAACAGTGCGGCTTTCTGACGTTCCTGCAAGTGCAGAATGCCGGTTGCCATGTCGCTCAGTTCGGCCGCATCTATCTGGAAAAGCTCGTCCCGCGGCAGGGTCTCGAGAATATGGGTCAGCGCCTTGCCGTCGTGCCCATTCGGCGAGAAGCCCGAGTCCTCGACCACCTTGCGTACTTTGCGGCGGATCACGGGGATCGCCTGTACCTGTTGGGTATAGACGGTCGAGGTAAACAGCCCGACGAACAAACGCTGGCCTACGGTATTGCCGCGGGAATCGAATTTCTTCACCATGACGGTGTCGAGATGAACGCCCCGATGAACGGTCGATCGCTGATTTGCTTTATTGATCAGGACCAGTGTGGAGTGCTTCATGAAAGCGGCGAGGTCGGGCGGAAGGACCGCACCGTCCGTGATCCCCTCGATCACGGTTACCTTGTTGTCCCGCAGGAGGCCGAGCCCGGAGAGCGGCACGATCGACAATGTCTGTTTTTTGGTCCCGCCCTTGCAGGCGTAATCCCGGTATCCCAGAAACGTAAAGTGATTGTCGTCGAGCCAGCGGAGGAACGCCGCGCTTTCGTCGATTTCTGCCTTCGGCACATTTCCTGTTTGCAGGGTTGAATCCAGCTCCGCTATCACATCGGCGATACGCACCCGCATTGGCCGCCAGTCTTCCACCGCGGCCCGGACATCCTGCAGAACACTTGTCAGCGACCTTGCCAGCTCCTTGAGCATGCCGGCATCGGTTTGTTCCGTGATCTGCAGGTGCATGACGGATTCGGCATTGGCGTCCGCCATGTCGCTGGTCTTGGCGACTTCAGACAGTTTCCCCGTCGCACTGCGCTTGATCGCGTAGACCGGGTGAATGATCAGATGGACCGTCAGGTTTCGACGGTTGAGTTCTGCGGTAACCGAATCGACCAGGAAGGGCATATCGTCATTGACGACTTCGACGACTGTATGGGGGCATGCCCAGCCGTCTTTTTTCGGTTCCGGGTTGAATACCCGTATCCTGGCGGCACCGGGCTTGCGCGTCTGCGCGTATTTCCATAGCGAAGATACCGCGCCCTGAAGGCAATCGAACCCGGTCTCCTCGCAGTCCGTCGGTGACACATTCGCGAAAAACTGATGGGTAAACCGGTCGATATCGCCCGCGCGTTTTCCGGCGCCGCGACGCAATTTGCGGGCAATTTGATCGACCAGTTTCTGCTTCTTGCTGTCTTCGTTATTGGACATCGGAATTTCCAGACGGATATTGGCGGGACGGGGCAGCCATCGCAAAGTGGTCCAATGGGCGCCCGGCAGGTCGGTGACACATCTCGAATATGGCCATTGGTATACCAGAAATTAACCAATTTATTGTGAAGTGTTCGTTAACTCTCCCGATAGACCTCCTGACCACGAGGAAACGATGCCGGACGGCTCCTATCCATCAGCCCCATTTGCAGCAGACGTCGCCCCCAGCCACTCAATCCTTGATCGTCTGCCGCCGGATGTTCTCGGCAGTCTGAGTGTGGAGCAGCGCGCCGCCATCGCGGTCGCTTCCGGCGACTGGAAGAACGGCTTCCACCGCGTAAATATCCGGTTCACCCTGCCCCTGCTGCCAAAGCGTTGGTATGTGACCGTTCTCGGCGGGCCGGAGCGGCGCACGGTCGAACGTCGCAGGGTCGAGCGGGCCCGGAACCCCTTGCGCACCGCCGGCAACATGGCGTTCATTTTTGTCACGGCGCTGATTTTCTATGGCGTCGGCGCGGCCGCCCTCCTGTTTTCGTCTTCGGTCATCGCCTTCTGACGGGCAGTTCCCGGTCACATATCTCTGCCGAGGAAATCTCATTTCCGTCTGACAGCGATGTCTTGCATCCGCCACTGACCCATGGGATGTAGCATTGATGACGAACGCTTTGCCGCGTTCTTCCCGCAAACCAGCCGGCTTTTCGCCCGATGAACACGTTTTCCCGGATTTTCCGGTCGGAACCCCTTTTATTCGTTCTCTGGGCGAACGAGCTTCTGCGCCTGGTATGGTCGCCTCCCGAACTCCAGGAAGCTGCCGGATGGCTGATGTTAATCTATGTCGTGATGTCGATCAGACGGGTGCGCCGGGGCACGATTATTCTCTGCGTTCCCCTGGCCACTCTGGCGATTGTCCTCGCTGTTGCGTTCGATGAATGGGCAGGCGTCATGAGGGGGTTTCAGAACGGCGCGGTCTTCATGGCATTCTTCGGCACGATTGTCCTGCTGCGGGCGATCGCCGATCAGCGTCCCGAAATATCGAAAGCGCGGTCGTTGTTCGCCGGTCTGCGTACTCGGGAGATCAACGGCGCCTTTCTCGTGGGCGCCCATCTCATCGGATCGGTTCTGGTGGTCGGCGTTATGGCCGTTCTGGCGCCGATCCTGAAAGACGATGTGGACGATGTGACTCGCCGGCGCGCCGCGGAGGTAAGCCAGCGCGGCATGTGTCTGGCGCCGCTCTGGTCGCCATTCTGGGTCGCTGCCGCCTTTGCCGCCCAACAGATTCCCGGCGTTCCCGCATGGCAGATAATGTTGCTGGGCCTGGGTATGGCGGCTGTCGGACTCGTGATGGCGCATCTGATGTATGCACGCGGTGTCGGCTTGCGGGATTTGTGGCGGGCTGTGACGGGATTTGCGCCCATCGTGCCTTCGGTCGCCGCGTGCGCGCTGATGATCGCGGGCCTTTCGAGCGTCGCAGGGCTCACCACCCTGCAGGCGCTTATTGCAACCATACCGGTGCTCGCATCGGTCATGCTGCTGACGACCCGGGGCACCGCGACCCGTCGCGCAAGAACGCGGGTTGTCGCGGCGGATACATGGCGGGGCAGCAGCCGCGTCTGTGACGAGATCATTGTTGTGACCACCGCGCTGATCCTGGGGAGGGTGCTCGAAGCGGCGATGCAGCGCGGAGGCGTCGGCGATCTGGTCGGGGCGCTGGCATTGCCGTCGTGGGCGGTTATCGCCTGCGTAATCGGCACGATCACGCTTTTATCGCTTGTCGGCATCCATCAGGTGGTATCGATCATTCTGGTTCTGGTGGTGTTCATGCCGTTGGATACGGGTGTCGCCAATGTTGTGATGATGGAGGCCGCGTTGATCGGCTGGGGTTTTGCCTCGATGGTCGGCGTCACCGCAGTATCGACGGCGACGGCGAGCGCGATGTTCCGTGTGCCGCGCATACAGTTGATCTTTGGACCCAACCTGATTTTTGTTTTTGCCTTCGGCACGTTGTCCATCGTCCTGCTGACGCTGGTGAACGTTCTTATTTCCGCGGCGTGATGCGGGGTCGGTGAGGCCGCGCTGGGGGCCATGCCCTCAAACGCTCACCGATGGGCCCGGAACAGATGAACCCGTAGAAATCTTATGCATGTTTTATGGGGAAATTGGAGCGGGTGATGAGATTCGAACTCACGACTTCAACCTTGGCAAGGTTGCGCTCTACCCCTGAGCTACACCCGCATCCTGAGAAAGCGCCGCAATATATATGAGGGTGGCCCCGCGATGGCAAGAGGTCTTTGAAATTCCTTTTTGCACGGCTTGTGCCGGAAGAGCCGGTGCGCCGGGTCGGTCCGGGCCTCCTATCGTCCCATCAGGCAGCTTCTCCAACCCTGGCGGTCGCCGGGAAGCTTGAAAAGCCCTTAAAAAACGGCCCAAAAGCCTTGTCAGAGTGCCCCTGAGGAGCCATTTTCAGAATACGCGAAAGCCTGAACGGCACGGTTTTCGAAAACAGGGCAAGAAATATGGAACAGATGATCAATCCAGGCGCCGCCGCGGGCGGCGCGGCAGCGGGCGATGTAATCAAGGACGTCACGATGGAGACATTCCAGCGGGATGTGCTGGAAGCTTCAATGACGACTCCTGTCATCGTCGATTTCTGGGCGACGTGGTGTGGTCCCTGCAAGCAGCTCACGCCGACACTCGAAAAAGTGGTTCGAGAGGCGGGCGGCGCGGTCATCCTGGCGAAGATCGACATCGACCAGAATCAGGCTCTTGCGCAGCAGATGCGTATCCAGTCAGTGCCGACAGTTTACGGTTTT
>Ga0233450_10005237_pt1 | contig 11314 bp, 16 predicted proteins | sample 011ome_30_FD_189956 | JGI IMG/M metagenome (GOLD analysis project Ga0233450, IMG submission 189956) | Coastal salt marsh microbial communities from the Groves Creek Marsh, Skidaway Island, Georgia - 011501CT (spades assembly) | ecosystem: Environmental > Aquatic > Marine > Intertidal zone >... | reverse complement strand
TTGAAAATGTATTTTGCCTACCAGGAGTTCCTTCTATTTTAAAATCAATGTTAGGGGGTTTAACTAACAGAATTGTTGGGGGAAAACCTATTTTAAGTTTAACGATAAGTCTTAGAACTGTTGAAAGTGAAATTGCTAACGCTTTAACAAAAGTTCAAGATGATAATAAAGATGTTGAAATTGGAAGCTATCCATTCTTTCAAGCTGGAAAATTAGGAGTTTCAATAGTGATTAGGTCTGAAGATCAATTTAAAATAGACAGTTGTAATTCCCAAATTCTAGAGTTTGTGAATGAAAAAAAAATTGAAGTAGTGGATCGTTAAATGCTTTATTTTGCTTACGGAAGTAATCTAAATCTTTTTCAGATGAAACGCAGATGTAAAGACAGTATTTTTTTAAAAAAGATTAATCTCAAAAATTTTAGGTTAACATTTAGAAGCAAATATCGAGCAGCTGATATAGAACCTAAAAAAAATTCAATTGTACCAGGTGGATTGTTTGAAATTTCAAAAAGTGATGAAAAAAAACTAGATGCTTATGAAGATTTTCCCATTTTATATAAAAAATATTATTTTTATTATTATGGAAAAAAAGTAATGACCTACACAATGGTAAAAAAATCAGCTTTTAGATTTCCAACTGATAGATATTTAAATATAGTTAAAAAAGGATATAAAAATTGTAAATTAGATTATAAGTATTTGAAAAAAGCTTTAACAAATTAACATGAAATTAAGTATAATTATCCCTTGTTTTAATGAACAAAATACAATTTCATTAATAATTGATAAGATACTAAGTAGCTATAGTGGAGAAAAAGAAATTATAGTTATTGATGATTGTTCTGATGATAAAACACGAGATATTTTAAAAACAGATCTTAAAAATAAAATTGATAAATTAATTCTAAATCCGAAAAACCATGGAAAAGGTTATTCGATAAGGAAAGGAATTAATATTGCTGAAGGTGATATCATACTTATTCAGGATGCTGATTTGGAATATGATCCGTCTGATTACACAAAGCTTATTAAACCTATTGAAAAAGGTGTTGCAGATGTTGTCTATGGTTCAAGGTTTTTAGGTGGAGAAGAAAAAAGAGTTTTGTACTTTTGGCATACATTAGGTAATAAATTTTTAACAATTTTTTCAAATATGTTTTCTAATTTAAATCTTACTGATATGGAGGTTGGATATAAATTATTTAAATCTAATATTATTAAAGATATTGATTTAATAGAAAATAGGTTTGGTTTTGAACCAGAAATAACAGCAAAAATAGCAAAAAATAAAATAAGAATATTTGAGGTTGGTATAAGCTACTATGGTAGAAAATACGAAGATGGCAAGAAGATTACCTGGAAAGATGGAGTTAGTGCCATACGGTGTATTATTAGATATAATTTATTTAAATAAAATATGATTGTTTAATTTTTAAAAGATAAATCTTAAAGATGATTAATGAAAATACTTATCTTAGAAGTCATACAAAGTTCACCGACAAGATAATACACAATAAAAGGTTAGAAATTATTTCAATAATTAAAGAAGAATTAAAAAATAAGAATCTCAAAGATATTTTGGATATTGGTACAACAGCAGATAATAGCGAAAGTAGCAATATTATTATTAAAAGTTTGAAAAATTTTGAAATATACAAATCGATTTCTGATCAAAAAATAATATCAAATTTTTTCTCTAAATCTTTACAAAAATCTATTACTCAAGAACTTTCTTCAAATGAAATTGATATATTTAGCTCAGATGTAGTAATTTCTAACGCTACAATTGAGCATGTGGGTAGCTACAATGAACAACTCAAAATGATTGAAAATATTATTAAGCTTACAAAAAAAATTTTTATCATTGTGACTCCAAATAGGTTGCATCCAATTGAATTTCATACCAAAATTCCTTTTTTTCATTGGCTTCCCAAACCAATTCATAGAAAAATTTTGTCTTTGATTGGCTTAAAATATCTTAGTAAAGAGCAAAATTTGAATTTACTAAAAACAAACAACTTAATTGATATGATGAAAAACTTTGAATATGTGGAATATGATATAAAGTACGTTAAGTTTCTATTGTTTAACTCTAATATAATTTTAATTGGCAAAAACATACGTACATAAATAAAAAAAATTTACTTATAACCCTTGTTCAATTATAAATATTAGCATAAACACTCATGAAATTCATAAATGCCCTCGTGGTGAAATTGGTAGACACAAAGGACTTAAAAGCCGAGGGATTCACTTTTTAGTCAGTCCATAGTAGTCCAAGGTAGTTTAAAACTTCCTATAAAATCTCATAACTTTAAATTAGGTTTCAGTTAAGATTAGAAAATAAGGCTTAATTAATTTGTGTAGACTAGTACTAAACTAGTACCTGAAGAGATAAATTTTAGCAGTTAGACTCTCTGATGTAGATTTGATAAAAAGTATTTGTGAGTGATGAATTAATTTCAAAAGGATTTCGGTCTAGAACTACTTCCATGTATCAAAAGGGTTCTAATGAACCTTTTTCAATAAGTAGATCCAAATTTAGTAATTTTGTTAATTGCCCAAGGTGTTTTTATTTGGATAGAGTTAAAGGTTTAAAAGAACCAAGTATGCCTGGATGGGCATTGAACTCAGCTGTTGATGATTTACTAAAAAAAGAATTTGATAAACACAGGAAAGAGAAAACACCCCATCCAATAATGAAAGAATATAAATTAAATTTTATACCTTTTGACCATCCAGATATTGATAAATGGAGACAATCATTATCAAGTGGTATTTCTTATTTAGATAAAGAAACAAATCTGTTAATCAAAGGTGGAATTGATGATGTTTGGTATGATTTAGATAAAGAGGAATTAGTCGTTGTTGACTACAAAGCTCAATCTAATAATACACCAGTTGAAACAAAAGCTTATTTGGAAAGCAAATACCACCAAGGTTACAAAAGACAAATGGATATTTATGTTCATATTTTAAGAAATATGAATTTTAAAGTTTCCAGTAATACTTTTTTTATGGTTTGTAACGGAGAAAAAACTAATGATGAGTTTGGTAATAGAATAGATTTTAAAACAGTATTAGTTCCTTATGAGGCAGACCCATCTTGGATACCAGATAAAATTAAAGAAATGAAAAAAGTATTAGAAAGTGAAGATATACCTGATTACAATAAAAATTGTGAGAATTGCATTTATTTATATTGTGGCAGTGAACTAAAGTAAATGTCTTTCAGTAAATACAGACTAAATGATCAGTTGTTAGGTGATTTCGGAGAATTTATTTATAGAAAATATGCTGAAGGACAAAATTTTAGAGTAAAACAAACTAACGTTGCCGAAACAGATGTAGAATTACTAAAAAATGATAATAAGTATTTGATTGATGTTAAATCATCCTGGACAAAAGAAGGTGGATTTAAAGGGCACAGATCTAGAATTGATATCTCTTATGATCAAGTATCAATTCAAGATGATACGACAAAAATTTTTCCAGACAAATCATCACCATTATTTAGTTTAGCGCCAATAATTATTTCTGACACAGAACAGTTATTTAAAGAATGGAAAGTAAAAAAAACTAATAAAGAAAAAAATAATAACAGCTATCAAGAATATAGAAAAGAATTAAAAAAAAAGATCAAACTCTTTTTTAAAGATAATAATATCGATATTAGAGTGGTCATTAGAGGCTCAGTAAGTCTAACAAGATGGTCAGCTAAACCTGACAACTTACCTGGTTCAGAAAAAATGATTAATAGATATCCAGCTACAGTATTTGTTCAATTAAAGTATAAAAATGAAACTGAAGAAGAAATTTCAAAAATATTTTATATTAAACACGGCTATTTAGGTAAAAGTATAAAACTTATTGAAGCCGATAATAGACAAAAGAAAAAAGGTATACAAAAAGTGATTGATTTTGAACATTTTAAAAATGAGAATAAGCAATATATTTTTGAAAATTTAGATAATTTTCTTGAAAAGATTATCTATCTTATCTAAATTTGGTTATGGCCACAAAAACTTTAACATTTAAATTTTTAAAAAAAGCAAAGTTTAAGTTATCAAAAGATAACTATGTAAATAAAGCAGGAAAGAAAAAAGTCTTAGGATTACAAGCAATGAGTATTTTGGCTGGTAGCCCTTATCATCTAGGTCCAGTTAAAATTTCTAAAAATGAACTAATTGTCTCTCAAAAAGGTAAGGATTTAGAAATTGAAGGTACGTTAAAATTTAAAGTTAATGTAAGAGATCCTCAAGTTTCTGAATTTACAGATGCAGTTAAAAAGAAAGCTGTTGCTATACAAATGTTTGGTTTTAATACAGATCCAACACCAGGAATGGAAATTACATTATATGATTTTCCTAATCCGAATAAAACTAAAGATTTTGTAGAAATATCTTAAGTTACCATTTTATAGATAAAGACCATTTCTTAGATAATTTTTTTAATATTTTTAAATCAAATTCCTCTGTGCCATATTCCCAGTGAGTATCAAACTGTTGAGTATCATCTGAATTTTTAAGTTTTTTGCCTACAGTTGATAAGCTTCCTAATTCTTTTTTACTTTCAAATGAGGTTCTAAATTTTTCAATTTTTTTTATTTTTAGATATAATTTTTTTGGAAAATCATAAAGATTTATACTTAATTTTAATTTATTTTTTTCTAGAGAAAATAAACTATCAGCATAATCTCCGTGACCCTCATATCCAGAGAAAGTTCCAATTATTAGACCGTCATTAATTTTAAGATATACAATATTAGCATGAATACTTACACCATCAGATGCTAAATAATGTTCCATTATTTAATAGCTAATTTTAATTTTGCTATTTTTTCCTCAACTTCAGATATAGCTTTGTAGATATTATCTTTTTCTTTAGCAGAAATCCCAATGCCTTCAGGACTGTTAGGATCCAGAGCTTTCTCAGTAATATCCATTAAATTACCTATTCTTCCACCAATGTTTAATAAATTTTTAGAAACATCTTCAACAAGTTCTTGATTATTAAATTCATTTTCTAGAATTAAATTTATATTATCAATGAATGGAGTGCCTCTTTGAGATTTTAACATAATTAAATCTAAACTTATTGCATCATTAAGATGTAGATTATGATCTTTATCGTCAGGGTCACTACATTTTCTAAAATGAGAAATAGATTTACCTGTTATTTGTTTTAATTCGTCAGCATTAATTTTTTTTAGGACTGCTGATAATATATGTTCAATTGTTAATGGTTCTCTAATTTTAGTCATAATTTTATATCTTTAATAAATAAAAGAAAAATTATTTAAATTATACTTTAAAATGCTCAGTGAAAAAATGAAAATCAATTTCACTATATAAATTCTTATATTTATTGTAGAAAAAAATGTGATTATTTCTTTGGTTTTTTTAAATAAAAAAAGAAAAAAAAATCACTCTCAAAATAAAATTAAATCTGAAAAACAGATTATCAAAAAGCTTTGCAGATTAGAAGCCAAGGTCTTGGATTTTTATGATTATAAAAAAACACTTGAAAAAATAAACAAAGATAAAGAGAGGAGAAAAAATGAAAATAATTAAAATTATAATTTTCATATTTCTATTCAGTTTTACCACTCATGCATTTGCAAAATCAAACGAGTATTACCAAATGGTTTTGGGAAATGTTTTAACAAATTGTAAAACAGATGAATGTCGTAAATCGATATTTGAACAAGAGATTCATATTGCATTTTTTAATTTAATGGATGCAATTCTCAATCAAGTTCAATTTGAAATCAGTCAAAAAAAGAAAGAAAAAATATGGTCAAACGATTTGTAATAATATTTTTCTTATTAATGACTAGCGCAAAAAGTGAATGCAAATATTATGCTGAGGCTGATGTGGTCAATAATGAGATTGTTAATAAAAAAGAACATTACACATGTAATGAAAAAGAAAACTTCATTATCAGATTTATTACAGAAGAAAAATTTCAACAAGCTTTTGTAACATTAGTGATGGTAATGGCAGAAAACATATAAAAAAGGAGAAGATATGAGAATATTGATAATAACTATAATGAGTTTAATTTTAACAAATTGTACAAATTCTTACGTTAAAAATAAGAAGACAATTAATTCACCAAATGACTTAATGAAATTTACAAATGTTTGGTGTGATAAGAATAAATCTACAGACAATTTAATTAAGATGTGCGGTCAGGGATGGTCAAAAGATCTTACAATATCAGAACAAAAAGCCATCATGGATGCTAAATTGAAAATAGCTGACATAACACAACACTCAATAATTAAATCTGAAAAAATTACTCATAAAGAAAATAATAAAGGCGTAGTGAAAAATTATGAGATGATTGCTGACAATACTTTAGAGGAGGCTAGTGTAGCTGGATATAAGATAATTACAAAAAAGGTTCTAAAAGAAAAAAATGGTTGGAGAACAATGGTATTGTTAGAATTTAAAAATTCATAAGACCTTTATAGGATAGTATGGGAGGACTAGTACCAGACTAGTACCTAATGAGATAAAATAAAAAAATTTTACTTATTCCTCTTGTTCAATTATAAATATTAGCATAAACACTCATGAAATTCATAAATGCCCTCGTGGTGAAATTGGTAGACACAAAGGACTTAAAATCCTTGCCGCTTGCGGAGTGCCAGTTCGAGTCTGGCCGAGGGCACCACTAAATGAGTAAATTTCAAATAATTTCAGATAAGAACAAAAAATCTGCTAAAATAAAAAAATTATTACTTAAAATACTAAAATCTAATTTTTTTAAAAAAAATAATCTTATAATTGTTATTGGTGGTGATGGTTTTATGCTTCAAACACTAAAAAAAAATAAAAATTCTAAGAAACATTTCTATGGTATTAATTCTGGAAACTATGGTTTTCTTATGAATAAGTTTTCTGCAAAAGACATAGTAAAAAATCTAATGAAGGCTAATATAGTATCAATTTCTCCTTTAGAAATGGTTGTTAAAAATAAAAATAATCAAATTAAGAAATCAATAGCATTTAATGAGGTTTCTGTTCTTAGACAAAGTAGACAGGCCGCATCATTGTCAATCAAATATGGCTCAAAACAAATTATAAAAAAACTTGTATCTGACGGTGTATTAGTTTCTACTCCAGCAGGCAGCACAGCTTATAATCTTTCTGTTCATGGACCCATTTTAAGCCTTCATTCTAAAAAATTATCCATTGCTCCGATAAGTGCGTTTAGACCTAGAAGATGGAAAGGTAAAGTAGTTAATGACAAGTCTAAAATTGTTATTAAAAATTTAAATCCAAATAAAAGACCTGTCAGTGCAGTTGCAGATAATCTTGAGGTTAGAAACGCTAAATTAATTTCTATAAAAACTAATAGTAAAATTAAATTTCATCTTTTATATGATAAAAATAGAAGTCTACAAAAAAAAATTAAAATTGAACAATTAAGAAGAGAAATAAATTAACATCTTTATTTATTTTAATAAAAAATTTATTTAATCTTTTTTTGAAGCTAAATAAATATTTATATCAAATAGTGAAAACTTAATAATTAAGTTTTTAAGTTTATCAAATCTAATAATAAAATTATATAAAGGCTTTATAATTTTAATTTTTTGTGACATTTTTAAAAATAAATATTCTAAACTTATAATTCTTACATCTCCCATAGTTTTATTTAATTTTAAATGATTTTTTGATAAATATTTCCTAATAGATTTATTAGTAAAATAAAATTTATGCATTGGTATAATCCAAGGATAATATTTACCAGTTAATTTTGCTACTAATGAGTCCATGTTCATTGTTGAAAGAACCAAATTTCCATTTTGCTTTAAATTTTTTGAGCATATATTTATAATAGCGTCAGGATCGTCTAAATGTTCTATAACGTCAAATAAAAATATTGTATCAAATTTTTTTTTGTTTGTTTCGAAGAAATCATAGATATTACTATTTTGAATATTTAAATTGAAATTTTTTTTTGCATATTCACAAGCATGTGAAGATAATTCAACACCAACATAACTATTAACTTTATTTTTAATCTCTGATCCAAAAGCTCCATAGTAAGCACCCAATTCAAGTACATCATGATTTTTATTAATGATATTTGATAATTTAACTATTAGATTTTTAAAATATAATTTTTTATTTTTTAATTGAGAAATATAAAGATCATCCAAAACTTCTATATAATTATTTTCAAATTTTTCATCTATAAATTCAGAAAAAATTATTTCACAATCATGGCAAAAAAAAAGATCTGGTTTTATCTCATTATTGTAAGTATTAGCTTCCGTAGACGTAAAATTAAATTTTTTATTTGCTTTTTTGTTAGATGATTTTAAATATAAGCTACATTTATTTTTACAGTAATAACAATTTTTTTGAGACATTATTTAAATTAAATAATATCAATATACATTAAAAGACAAGTCAAATTGTTGATATTATATATTTAGTGTTAGAAATTAAAATTAAACAATTTAGAAAAGAAATAAATTTATATTAAATAGAAAACAATATATTTTTTGATTTTTTCTGACATTTAAATGTATATTTAATGATTAATTTATGAAAAAAAAAATTGCTTTAATAACTGGTATTTCAGGTCAAGATGGGGCTTACTTAGCTAAATTTCTATTAAAAAAAAATTATAAAGTAATAGGATTAGAAAGAAGATCTGCCAGAAGTAATAATTGGCGATTGGAAAAATTAAAAATAAAAGATAAAATTATAATCGAAGATATTGATATTAAAGAGGTAAATAATCTTATTAGATTATTCAATAAATATAAAGTTGATGAGGTTTATAATTTAGCAGCTCAATCTTTTGTGCATAGTTCTTTTCAAAATCCAATAGAAACTGCACAAGTTAACGCTATAGGAGTTCTTAACCTATTAGAAATAATAAGAAATAAAAAAAATAAAATTAAATTTTATCAAGCATCAACATCAGAAATGTTCGGTAAAACAATAAAAACTAACCAAGATGAAAAAACTTTATTTCATCCTAGAAGTCCCTACGCAACTTCAAAAACTTTTGCACACTATTCAGTTCAAAATTACAGAGAAGCATTTAATCTTTTTGCAGTAAATGGCATTTTATTTAACCACGAGTCGCCTTTAAGAGGTGAAGAGTTTATTACAAGAAAAATCACACTAGGTTTGTCAAAAATTTACCTTAATAAACAAACAGAATTAAAAATTGGGAATCTTTATGCAAGAAGAGATTGGGGTTATTCAGAAGATTATGTTGAAGCTATGTGGAAAATGCTACAATTAAAAAAACCTAATGATTATGTAATTGCTACAGGAAAAAATTATTCTGTCAAAGATTTTATAAATCAGTGTGTTAAAATTTTAAATTTTAAAACAAAATGGACTGGAAAGGGTTTAAATGAAAAATTAATCAATATTAAAAATAATAAAACTTTAATTTCGATTGATAAGAAATTTTTTAGACCATCTGAAGTAGATAATCTTAAAGGTGATTATGCTAAGGCTAAAAAACAATTAAATTGGACTCCAAAAACAACATTTTCTAAACTAGTAAAACTAATGATAGCTTCAGATTTAGAGCATGTTAAAAATTTAGATTTATAAATTTAAAGAATATTAATGTATCTAAATAATTATCAAAAAATTTTTTGTGTAACAATCTTTTATTCTTTTCTCTACTATATTTCATCAACCTATATGTATACTAGACATGATCCAAATTTATTAGCAACTGGCTATGATACAGGTAGATATTTAAATTTATCAAATTTTTTTGCTGGTCGTGTTGGTGTTGCTGGTGAAAATTCTTCATGGCATTTATATTTTACATATACTTTATTTATAACAATTCTAGAAAAACTTAATTTAATTAAATATTATGTGGAAGTTCAGTATTTAATTTTTTATGTATCTTCAATATTATTTTATAAATCTCTAAAAAATTTTAATTTTTCAAATACAACTACTTTTCTTTCAACAATTTTTATTGTCTGTAATCCATTTATAGTTTTTTGGATACACGTTTTAAATCATGCAGGTATAACAATAAGCCTATTTATGATTTCTTTTTATTTCTTATCAAAATATGACTGTGGAAAATTATTTAAAATCTTTTTTTTTATATTTATATTTCTCACATTAAAAGTTGATGGAAAAGTATTTTTTACTATTTTCACAATGTTATTTTATAAATTTTATTTAATAGAACAAAAAAAACCTATATCTAATCTTTTAATCTTAATTTCATTTTTTATTATCTATTTTATATACTTAAGTAAATTTGCAGTAACGCTCGCTTCTTTCTCAGATATTTATTTTCAAACAGATTTAATAAAAAACAACTTTAATTTCATAATTATTGATGAAGCAGTGATGAAAACTTATAATAAATGTTTGATTAATGAGTTCAATTCACTTCGCAATCATTTTTGCGCTTTATTAGATAATCCCATATATTCTATGAAAGTTTTTATAACTAAATTTATCATTTTATTAACATGGATAAACGCAAAACTATCTTTTAAATATAATTTTTTTGCAATAGGCATGATGTTTTTTTTATATTTTGGATTATTTTTAGATTTATATAAAAATAGATTTACAAGATTTAAATTTTTTTTAATTTCAGCCTATTTACTTACAATTGTTATCGTCTTACCATATCTTTTAAGAGGAGATCAGAAACAAGTTTTTTATGGTATGTTATTTATCACACCCCTGTGTTTTTCTGGTTATGAAATTTTGTTTAAATACTTCAAAAAAAAAGCTACTCAAAAATAATTTTTTAAAGTTAATTAGATAATATTAATTTTTATAAAAAAATTTAAGTATAATTTGAGTTTGTTGAAAATAAATAAGATTTTAGTGGTGCCCCCGCACGGATTCGAACCGCGGACCTATTGATTACAAATCAATTCTAAAACTTTAAATAGACATTTATTTCTAACGAAATTTGATATTTAACTTAGATCTAGTCACACTAGCGTCACAGTGATAGAGTCTCATTATGAATGCCTTTATGAAAGAGATAAAAAGTTATGGCTATGTTAATCATTTAATGTGCATTTTATTTGTATTGTTTTTTTTATTTGTTTCAAAAAAAATGAATCTTCAATTTAACCTTTTTGGAGTTATCTATTGGTACGTTGCTTGTTTGTTAACAGGTCATTATGCTGCAAATAATGTGAAACCAACAAAAAAATGGAAATATAAAAAAAGCAAAAATGATACTTTTATAGCACTACCTATTGTTGGTGGAGTTAATATTTTAACTTATGGTATTCCAATTTATTTAATTGATCATTTTTTCTTAAAAA
>Ga0233450_10005224_pt1 | contig 11327 bp, 10 predicted proteins | sample 011ome_30_FD_189956 | JGI IMG/M metagenome (GOLD analysis project Ga0233450, IMG submission 189956) | Coastal salt marsh microbial communities from the Groves Creek Marsh, Skidaway Island, Georgia - 011501CT (spades assembly) | ecosystem: Environmental > Aquatic > Marine > Intertidal zone >... | reverse complement strand
AATCGCCAACCCCCACCAGCTCGCCCGACTCACTGATCGCGGCATGGCCCGATAGGTAAGCCATCCCGTTGACAACATACCCGGGTGAGATGCGATAGGGCGCGAGGGGGTCGGGGTCGAGATGAATGGGAGTAGCGATCATGGCGATGGTTCTCCGGGTAACGGTTGGTGTTTTGTCACAGCTTAGAGCGAGCCGCAGCCCGAGGCGAGATGTTTATCCAACCAGTGCTTGAGGCCTAGCGGCCGGCTCAGAAGTATTTGTTGGCAATCCATGTAGCCCCAATGTAGGAAGTGGCAGGCAACACAACAAGAAGAAGGAAAAGACTTACGCCGTCCCCCATGTCTCTTTTTACGCCTCGCTTTACCAGCAGCGAGGTCGGCGGCACCTGAATGGCGTAGAGCACCAACCAAGTCACAATAAAGGCGGGAGAAGGATCCACTACCGGACCTCCTGGTCACACGCATACGAACCGACAGTCGCACGCCCATCTTTCATGGGATTTCCTCAGGCCTGAACGCTATGACTATACCGTGGGCACCAAACAGCATCTAGCTGGCCTCGTTAATTCTCTTGGTGTTGTCGTGTTAAGCCAGCGAGCACCCCCTGCCACAATTCAGCATAATCCCTTTTTATTGCGGCGCATTCCGCCGCTTCCCGGCCATTTTCCCCGCGCATGCTGTCACCAAACAGCAAGCAGGGAGAGGCTCCTCATGACATTTCGCAGTGTTCGTATTGTTAGCACCCTAGGGGTTATTGTGTTTGGCGCTATCTGCAGTTTGCAGGCATTCGCCCAGTCAACTGGCCAGCAAGCGCGGCTGGTGACAGCCGCGGATGGTTCCGGTCATGTACTGATCAAAAGCCATAACGTCGCGGATAACTACCTGACCATTCGCTACCAGCCCGAGATGCAGTGTCAGCCGGTGATGGCTATCGCCGATTTTTATCGCGGTGCGGAGGGTGAAACCCTGACCACCGCCTGGCGCGGGCTGGTCGATCAGCCGCGCTCATCGGGCCTGGTGATTAGCACCCCCGACCAGCTGCTGGAGGCCAAGGAAAGTTTCCTGCGCTTTAACTACGAGAGCAGCGGCGACAACTTTCACGGGCTGTTGTTGGTTTCCTTTGCCGCCTCCGAGCGCCTGCTCGAAACCGTTCAGCACTACCCCGAGATCAACATCCGCTTTCAGGATATCGATGGTGAATGGAAAGGCACCTTGGGTTATGAGATGGCGGGGATAGGCGAACCCGCTGCTGCTGCCCGCGAGCACTGCCGGCGGGGCATGGGCTATCGGCCGGAGTGGGTGAGTTTTTAGCGATTCGCTCAGGTGGCCGAGCGGGACAATGGCTCAGTCCTTATCGGTTTCATGCGCTTAAGACATAGGGTGCAGATCTGGCTACTGCGCTAGTCCCGCAAGTAATGCCGTTCGTCCACGGGCTTGATCAGCGCATTGGCAATCAGCCCCACCAGGAGCAAGCCGGCCATGATGTACATGGTGGTGTTGTAGGCCTGGGCTTTCGGGATACCGCTATCGATCTGGTACTGACGCAGGTAGTTCACCAGCACGGGTCCGAGAATGCCGGCCACCGACCAGGCGGTGAGCAGGCGGCCGTGAATAGCGCCCACGTACTCGGTGCCAAACAGGTCGCGCAGGTAGGCGGGGACCGTGGCGAAGCCGCCGCCGTACATGGTCATGATCACCGCGAAGCACGCCACAAAAAATCCTGCGCTGCCAATGGCGCCGGTCCAGGGCACCAGCGAGTAGAGCAGCAAACCCAGCATAAAAAAGCAAAAATAGGTTTGCTTACGGCCAATGACATCCGACAGGGAGGCCCAAAAAAAGCGGCCCACCATATTAGCGACACTCAGGATCCCGACAAAGCCGGCGGCCATCGCCGGGGTGATGTCATCGGGAAACATTTCCTGGCTCATCGCCGACGCCTGACCCAACACGCCAATACCCGCAGTGACATTCATACACAGCACTACCCAAACACACCAGAACTGGGGCGTTCGCCATGCGACATCCACGTGCACGTGGCCCCGGGTCATCAGTTGATTCGCTTGTACCGGTGCCTGCCAATGAGGAGGTTGCCAGCCCGGCGCGGGGATGCGTACCAACGCGGCTCCCATCATCATAAACACCAGATAAATCAGCCCAAGCCCGACAAAGGCTTCCGCTACCCCAAGGTGGCTTTGGGTGGTGAACATATCCATCAGCCACACCGATAGCGGCGAGGCGATGAATGCACCGCCGCCAAACCCCATGATCGCCATCCCCGTCGCCATGCCCGGTCGATCGGGAAACCATTTAATGAGCGTCGATACCGGTGAGATATAGCCAAGCCCGAGGCCAATGCCGCCGAGCACCCCATAACCCAAATACACCAGCCACAGGTTGTGCAGGGCAATGCCTACAGCCGAGACAAAAAACCCGCCGGACCAGCACAGCGCCGAGGCAAACATCGCCTTGCGCGGGCCGCCTTCTTCGACCCAGCGACCAAACAGGGCGGCGGATAGCCCGAGGAAGAAAATCGCAATCGAAAAAATCCAGCCCAGTTCGGTCAGTCGCCAGTCATCGGGTGCCTGCTCGGTGATGCCGATCAGCGTCGACATCGGCAGGTTAAACACGCTCAGCGCATAGGCCTGACCAATACACAGATGAATGCACAGCGCCGCCGGGGGCACCAGCCAGCGATTGAAGCCGGGCCCGGCAATGCTGTTGTCTTTATGGAGAAAGCCGAGCATGCCCTGTGTTTCCGTGGTACGGCCTCATCATGCTAGGTAACGGCATCGAAGGTGCCGTTCACAGCGTTTAAAAACAGTGCGCTGTACTGACTCGCACTGAAGTTAATCGGATTGGTTGGCGCCGTTGGATCTTCCACTGCGCGTTGGCCGATGTGTTCTGCGTCTGTGGCGTCAATGCCAATATCGAGGAGACGCGGCGGGATACCAATTTCTTGTCGCAGGTTGATCACCCAGTCAAAAAAAGCGTCAAAGCTCGGGTCGCTCAAGTTCAGCGTGCGTGCCAGATGGATCAATCGAGGTTCGATAGCAGATCGATTGGCGTGCAGCACATAGGGCATGAGAATGGCGTTGAGCAGTCCGTGGTGCGCGTGGTAGAGCGCGCCCAGCGGGTGGGCCAGGGCATGCATCGCGCCCAAGCCCTTTTGAAATGCCGTGGCGCCCATGGTGGAGGCCACCAGGAGCTGTGTGCGTGCGTCGAGATCCTGCCCGTCGGTCACTGCACGGGGCAGGTACTGTTGTACTCGGCGAATGCCCTCGAGCGCGATGCCATCGGCCATGGGATGAAACCCTGGCGCGCAATAGGCCTCCAAATTGTGCGAGAGTGCGTCAATTCCTGTGGCCGCGGTGAGATGAGCCGGCAGGCTTACCGTGAGTTCGGGATCGAGGATGACTAGCGAGGGCAAAATGCGTGGGTGGAAGATAAACCGCTTGCGGTTACCGATGGTGTCAGTGATGACCGAAACCCGTCCTACTTCCGAGCCGGTACCCGCGGTGGTCGGCACCGCAATGATCGGCGCAATGCCATCCTCTTTTGCGCGGGTCCAGTTGTCAGCCGCATCATCGAAATCCCACAGGGGTCGATCCTGTCCGGACAGAAATGCAATCGCCTTGCCCGCATCCAGCGCGGAGCCACCCCCGAACGCAATGACGCCGTCGTGTTCTCCTTTGTGGAAGGCATCAACACCCGCGACCACGTTGTCGTCTGTGGGATTGGCTTGTATGTCTGAAAAGCACTGAATGGATAGGCCCGCTTCGATGCATGCGGCGTGTATCGCGGTGACCATTGGCAGGGATGCTAGGCCAGGGTCGGTGACCAGCAAAGGGGCCCGGATACCTAATGCCAAGCAGTGCTCAGATAGTTCTTGGATGCGACCGGCGCCCACGGCGATTTGGGTCGGGTAATTCCAGTCGGCTTGTTGAAGTAGATCGTTGGTCATCGTTGATTATCCTGCAAGGTGCACGGTAGTGCATCGGAGGTAATGGTATGTCGGTTAAATAATTTCGAAATAGCGAGCGAGCTCCCAGTCGCTTACGTGCTTGCGACATTCCGCGGCCTCCCAGATACGGCTGGCGGCAAAGTGATCGACGAAGGCGCTGCCAAACAGCTCGCGCGCGACCGAGGACTGCCGAAGTCGTGCCGCGGCCTCGGCGAGCGAGGCGGGGAGAGATAGCGTGTCCGCGTGGGTCTGATCGTATGCATTGCCCTCGATCATGGCTTCGGGCTCGATCTTATTGGCAATGCCGTAAAGCCCCGAGGCCAATGCGGCGCTAAGCGCCAGGTAGGGATTGGCATCTGCCGGCCCCACCCGATACTCCACCCGCTGTGAGGCGTCGCTCCCGGGAATCACGCGCAACGCGGTGGTGCGATTTTCACAGCCCCAGGTCGCGTGGGTGGGTGCCCAGAATCCGGGTACTAGCCGGGTATAGGCATTGACGGTAGAGGCAACCATTGCGAGCAACTCAGGCATCAGTCGTTGCTGCCCACCGATAAAATACCGCTGGGCATCGCTCATGGTAAGGGCCTTATCGGCGTCGAAAAACGCAGAGGAGTCGCTGTCTTGGTGCCGCAGAGAAAGATGTATATGACCCGACTGGCCCGGATAGTCGTTAGACCACTTGGCCATGAAAGTGGCCATCATGTTCCGACGTTGGGCCCAGACTTTCGTAAAGGTTTTAAAGAGCGCTGCTTTGTCGGCGGCGTTGGCCGCCTCGTCGACCACCAATGCGGCTTCGATAACCCCCGGTCCGGTCTCGGTGTGCAAGCCTTCAATGGGAAAGCCCATTGACTCGCCTAGATCGAGCAGCTCCTGATACAGCTCGGCGTGTACCGAGTTGCGGAGCACGGAGTAACCAAAAAACCCGGGGGTAATAGGTTGTAAATCTCGGTAGTGCTTGGCGCGTACCGAATCCGGGGTTTCATTAAACAGAAAGAACTCATACTCGAAGGCGGCGTGCACGGTAAAGCCCATGTCAGCGGCCCGCGTGAGTGTTCGGGTTAACAAATTGCGCGGACAGAGGTTGGCGGCGTCACCGTCAAATTCACACAGAAACAGCAGCATGCCGGGCTCAAAGGGGATCTCTCGGCAGCTCTCGGGCAAAATCCGCACCGGCGCATCGGGATAGCCGGTGTGCCAGCCGGTGTACTCGACACCGACGCCTTCATAGAGCTGGTCGTTCGAATCCCACCCGAGAACCACATCGCAAAAGGCGAGGCCCTTATCGAGGGCTGAGAAAAATTTTTCCTTGCGCAGGTATTTGCCGCGCATGACGCCATCGATGTCAAACAGCCCAATTTTGACATGGGTGAGATTGCGTTCTTCCACGATGCGCCGGGCGTCCTCGGCGGTGTGAATGAATTGTGGGCTTAACACGGATTACCTCGCCGACATGAAGGGATCATGATCATGGGTTGCTCTCCTAGCCTGTTGTCTCTCGGGGGAGTCGCTCGTTTATTTGCTACTGCCATAGCCTAACACTCCCTTTGCGTGTTTTACGGCCCTATCTGAGCTCGGCTTCGGCCTGCGCCAGCGCTTCAAACTCCTCCTCGGGGGCTTGGGCAACCAGATGGTGGCGGCTATACACCACAAAATAGGCGACTAGCAGACCATAGAACACAGCAGACCAAAGCGCCGCTTCCTGACTCACCACAAAGGTGCTGGCAAAGGCGACGAGCGACAGGACAAATGCCACGCCGGTGGTGACAACGCCGCCGGGGGTGCGATAGGGGCGGTCGAGGTCAGGTTCGCGCAGGCGTAAGAGAATGTGTGCGGCCATCATCAGGGCGTAGGACAGGGTGGCACCGAACACCGCCATGGTAATCATCAGGTCCCCCGCGCCGGTTAAGGACAGCCCGAAACCAAACACCCCGGGCACGACAAGGGCTAGCGTGGGCACTTTACGGGCGCTGGTCACCGACAGCCAGCGGGGTAAATACCCGGCGCGGGAGAGCGCGAACACCTGACGCGAGTAGGCAAAAATAATTGAAAAGAAGCTGGCGATGAGCCCCGCAAGGCCCACCACATTCACCACCGTTGCGAGGATGGAATCCTCACCATGCACCGCCTGAAGCGCACCCACCAAGGGCGCGGCATGGTCGGCCATAAAGGCGGCTCCCGACCCCCCGGGCGCGAGGAACAGCACCAGGCCGCCGAGCAACAGCAGGATCAGCATGGCGGTGATAATGCCCTTGGGCATGTCTCGCGCCGGATCTTTACTCTCCTCGGCAGCGAGCGGCACACCCTCCACCGCCAAAAACAGCCAAATAGCAAAGGGAATGGCACCCCAAATTCCCCAGTAGCCCTGTGGCAGCCAGCGACTCGCGCCTACCGCATCGGTGTTTACAGGAATATCCATGAGGTTGTCCCAGGAGAAGTAGGGCAGCATGCCCACCACAAAAAGCACCAGGGCGATCACGGCAATGCCGGTAATGGCGAGCATGATTTTCAGGGCTTCGCCAGTGCCCCATAAATGGATCCCGATGAACGCGGCGTAAAAAGCGGCGTAAACCACGGGCCCATCGATGCCGAGGAGTTCACCGGTATAGCCACCGATAAAGACGGCAATCGCCGCGGGGGCAATGGCGTACTCGAGCAGAATGGCGGTGCCGGTCAGAAAGCCTCCGACCGGGCCCATGGCGCGGCGAGCAAAGCCATAGCCGCCCCCGGCGGTTGGAATCATGGCGGATAGCTCCGCGAGGCCAAAGACCATACAGGTGTACATCGTGGCGATGAGCACAGTTGCGATGAGCATGCCGCCAAAGCCACCCTGCGCAAGCCCAAAGTTCCAGCCGGCAAAGTCGCCGGAAATGACGTAGGACACGCCAAGTCCAGCCAATAAAATCCAGCCAGCAGCCCCCTGTTTCAGCTGCCGCTTTTCCAGGTAACCGCTGTCGACGTTCTCGTAGTCGACCGCTGTTTGACGCGGAGTGGGTGTAGTTGATCCTGTACTTTGAGTGTCGGTCATGGCCGCAGTCTCCTTAGACTCTCTGCTACAGACGTTGAGAGTATGCCTTCAGGAGAGCTGCGACAATCCGATTGCGCTTACTCGGGATCCGCCAGCTTGAGCAGTTGCTTGCCTTGATTTTCACCGGTGTACAGCCGCCGCAGCGTCGCCGGGATATTGTCAAAGCCTTCTTGCACGTCCACGCGGTATTTCAGCTCGCCGGAAGACACCCAGCCCATCAAATCCTGAATAGCTTCCATCATGCGCGGGAGGTAGTCGAGAATGATGAACCCCTCCATGCGCCCACGATTGGTGACGAGATTCATGATGTTGTTGGGACCCGGTTGGGGCTCGATATCGTTGTAGCCCGAGATGCCACCGCACAGCGCAATGCGCGAGTGCAACGCCAAATGATTGAGCGCCGCCTGCAAGGTGCTGCCGCCGACGTTGTCAAAAAACACGTTCCACTTATCGGGACAGGCGGCGCCAATCTGTGCATCGAGGTTGCCTTCTTTATAATCGATCGCCACATCGACCTTGGCTTCGTCTTTCAGCCATGCACACTTCTCGGGTCCGCCCGCAATCGCCACCACGCGACAGCCTTTAATGCGGGCAATTTGTGCCGCGACGGAGCCCGTGGCGCCGGCAGCACCCGAGACCAGCACGGTCTCCCCGGCGACGGGTTGGCCGATCTCCAATAAGCCAAAGTAGGCCGTAATCCCCGTAATCCCAAGCGCAGAGAGCATCAGTTCGGGGGGAACACCGGGGGGTAGTTTGTTGACGCCCATCGGTCCGGCGCCCGGAGCCACGATGACGTAGTCCTGCCAGTTGCCGGTGGTTTGCACCAAGTCCCCTGGAGCGAAATCGGGGTGATGCGACTCCACCACCTGGCCCACCGAGCCCGCGCGCATAACCTCTCCCAAGCCGACAGGGGGTAAATAGCTGGGGCGATCCACCATCCAGTTGCGCTGGGTCGGATCAAAGGAGAAATACAGGTTGCGCACCAGCACCTCACCGTCACTCGGTGTGGGGATCGCGGTTTCGTTGTAGGTAAAGTTGTCGGGGCCGATCATGCCCTCGGGTCGTTTGGCGAGCAGCCACTGGCGGTTGACGGTCATTGGTATCTCCTGCTGTTGTAAAGATGCCTTGCGAGAGGCGTTGAAAAAGAGGCCTATAAAAAAGCGCGACCCATGGAGCGCATCGACGGCGTTGCGTAAAGGGTTTAGTTGTCGCGGCGGATACCTTCGAGAATGTATCGGCCGTTGGTCAGAAAAAGTCGCTGTGAGGACAGCTGGGCCATCAAGGCCGCCACGTCCTCAGGCAAGTCTTCCTGGCTCACGGAGGGTCCTTGATCGCTCTGGGCAGCACCCGAGAGCAAGACCCCCAAAGACCAGATCAACTCGTTGGCCTGGGGCTCGGCAAAACTCAGCGTTGGTCCGGCGCGGTCCGCAATAGCGCCTAGGCAGGCTTTGAAGTGGCGCTTGGAGTCGATCAGTAGCGGGATCGACACATTGTGTTCGATAACGTGTTGTAGCCGAATGAGCAACGGGGCCAGAATCGGATCGGCCATCGCGGTGTCGTAAAAGGCCTGCAGAAATTGCTGATCGGTCATCGGGGCTGTCAAGCGCGCCTTCATGGCCTCGCTCCAGTCTTCCAGCGCCCGACCAAACAGCGCGAGGATAATCGCCTCTTTGGTTGGGAAGTAGAGATAGAGCGTACCTTTGACAATGCCTAGTTGGGACGCCAATTGGGCCATGGAAAAGCTCTCGTAGCCGACGGTTTCAAAATACCGTCGTGCACCCGACAGAATTTCCTCGCGTCGGAACTGCTTTTGGGCGTCGGTAACCGCGCGGCGTTTAGGGGCTGCCATAAGAGGTTCCTGTTTTAAGGGTCAACATAGAGGCCCATGCACGAGTCTGTACAAGAGTCGATAAAAGGCTCAGCGAGTCCGCGTCGGTGGCAAGGACGTTCTCGCTTGCGAGCCGAGATCACCGCCGGCTCTCCGGAGAGGCGGCGGTGAGTTAACGCCTACCGCTTAACCTGTTGCTTGATCGCCTTCTCGGTCGCGGCGCCATAGGGCGGCAGGAAGCCACCGAGCTTGGACACGTTGAACGACAGGGTCTGCTTGTAGACGGACTTGGCGTGGCTGAAAGTTTTAAAGCCCTCAATGCCGTGGTACGCGCCCATGCCGCTGGGGCCTACGCCGCCAAAGGGCAGGTCTTTTTGCAGCATGTGGAACATCACATCGTTGACACAGGCGCCGCCTGATGTCGTGCGCTTGATGAACGCATTTTCCTCCGCTGCGTCGGTGCCGAAATAGTAAGCCGCGAGGGGGCGAGGGTGGCTGTTGATGTAGTCGATGGTGTCATCGAAGCTGCGATAGGTCTTGATAGGCAGGACGGGGCCAAACATTTCTTCCTGCATGCAGCTCGCCTCGTCGTCCGGGTTAATCACCAGCGTGGGCGGCATCTTGTAGCTTGTTGAGGTGTCAAACGATTCGTCCGCCGGATTGATGGGGATGACCTGAAGACCGCGATGCTCCGCATCGGCGATGTAGCCGCTCAACCGGTCGTGGTGTCGCTTGTTGATGACCGACGTGTACTGAGGGTTGTCCAGCAGTGTCGGATACATTTCGCCCACGATCGACTGCGCGAGTGACACCACTTCATCGAGGGATTCCTCGGGCACCATCAGATAGTCGGGGGCAATACAGACTTGGCCGGCATTGATACATTTGCCACTCATGATGCGCTCCATCGTTTGCGGCAGATTGGCACTGCGTGAAATGACGGTGGGGGATTTACCGCCGAGCTCCAGGGTGACCGGTACCAGGTTTTTGGCGGCCGCCGCCATGATGTGCCGGGCGATGCCGGTGGCACCGGTAAAGATCATGTGATCGAAGGGTAGGGCGGAGAACGCCTGCCCAACATCGGGTCCGCCGGTGACGACGTTCACCTCGTTCGGGTCAAAGGCTTCGGCCATCATCTCTGCGATCAGTTTGCCGGTCTCGGGGGTGAACTCCGAGGGCTTCACCATGGCGCGGTTACCCGCAGCCAGAATGCTGGCGAGAGGTTCGAAAACCATCGCAATGGGGAAATTCCAGGGCGCGATAATCCCAACCACTCCCTTGGGCTGATACTCAATGCGCGAGCGGCTGCCCAGCAGGCCCAGGGGAAATTTACTGGGACGTGATTCTGACTTCATCCACTGCCGCAGATGCTTTTTGTTGTGCTTCAAGCAGTCGATAGAGCCGGCTACATCAGTCATCAGATTGATTTCCCGCGGGCGGCAGACAAAGTCGGCATTGAGGGCTTCACTGATACGCTCGGCATGGCGCACCAGAATATCGAGGGCGCGATCAAGGCGGTCGATTCGGACTTCCGCGGTTACCTCGCCCTCGGCCAGATAGGCCTGTTTCTGACGGGCAAGTGTGTCATTGAGCTGGGTAAGGACATCGGCGGTGGTCAGTTGGGGTTCTTGTGCAGTCATGGTGTGTCTCTCTTTTTAACGTGCTGTTGAACGGCGCTATGTTGGCGTTTGTTGGTATGTGTTGGATTTCTTTACTCAGGCGCTCACCCTAAATGACCGTTGGTCATTTGTAAACACCCCGAGGGATTCGTGGTGTGTTAGTGCCAGTTCAGGAAGAGACAAGGCTTCTGGGGCCCAATGACCAATCCCGCTTGGCGGAGAGCACATGGTGACAATCTTCGAGGTTTTCTCGTCCGGTCGTTGAGACAAAAAAAAGCCCGGCGAGTGCCGGGCTATAGAGGCAAAACTGAGGTTCTTATGGAGCAGGCGTTACCAGCACACAGGCTGAGGCACCTGCAAAAGAACCGCCGTTCGTTTTGACGTACACGCTCAAGCTGTCGTTAGTGTCCAGAGCAATGCCCAGAGGCGCAGCGCTGTCGCACACCGTGCTCCTGCCTGCGTCAGCCGGATCTGCAACGATGGGGCAGACTTCAGTGACGGGTTCACCATCGGCAATACCATTGTCATGGATCACCCATGCCTCGCCGTCCAGCGCCGTATTACCCTGAGCAACCTTTACGGTGAAGTCAGAGACGGTTCCCGCGCCGTAGAACGCCGGCAGGATGACACTCACGGAAGTGTGATCACCACCCTGAGTCCCTAGACCCATGAACTTACCCTGAGCACCAATGGTTTGGTCGGTGCTGAAGCAGAGCAGGCTTGCGCCAGTTCCGCCCGTTGGACCTTGAGGACCGACTGGTCCGGTTTCACCTGCCGGACCTTGGGGACCGGTTGCTCCGGTTTCACCTGTCGGACCTTGGGGACCGGTTGCTCCGGTTTCACCTGCCGGGCCTTGGGGACCGGTTGCTCCGGTTTCACCTGTCGGACCTTCGG
>Ga0233450_10005198_pt1 | contig 11369 bp, 9 predicted proteins | sample 011ome_30_FD_189956 | JGI IMG/M metagenome (GOLD analysis project Ga0233450, IMG submission 189956) | Coastal salt marsh microbial communities from the Groves Creek Marsh, Skidaway Island, Georgia - 011501CT (spades assembly) | ecosystem: Environmental > Aquatic > Marine > Intertidal zone > Salt... | reverse complement strand
ACGCTAAGAAATTTGGAGGTCTCAAGGTACATGGAGATTACCGAAGCCTCGAACCTATTATTTCAGAGATTCCCAGGAATAAATCTGGGGTGACCACAGATGATGTGCTCGAAAGGGTGAGGCAAAAACTTTGGCAGTCTGGAATCAAACCCGACCGTCCCCACTACAAAACCCATTTTATGGAGGTAGATTTTGTTATTCTATCGGGTGGAAACGCATTTGCGGTAGAAGTTTCTCTCAAGAAAATGGCTCAGGCATATGGGTACGATCCGCGGGAGGTTGGTAGTGTGGTAAAGTTGCCTCAGGGTAAGTATGGCGTATTCGGCAACGCCGGGAGAGATAAGTCTTATGTACTCGATGCGGTGGATGAAGTGGTGGAGGAGTTTATTGCGGACTACAAAGACTCCAACCTCCGCTAATTCAATGCACTGAAGTGCTCTAGTCTACCGTACCATCCAGTTTGTCTCGGATGGATTTCCGAATTTTTTCCCCGGCGAAATCCAGCAGGGTGACGATAACCAGGATGCACAGTAAAACGAGTGAAAATTTATTCCAACTATCGGCAGATTCAGCATAGAGTTTGAGGTGTAACCCGATACCGCCCGCACCCACATATCCAATAATGCTGGCCGAGCGTACATTGTATTCCAGCATCCATAAACAATGGCTCCAGATGATGGGTCGGGCATTGGGCCAGAGCCCATATTGAAAGGCCTGAATGGGGCCAGCTCCCAGGGATGTAAGGGCTTTTTGGGAGCTAAGATCCGTGGATTCAAAGGTCTCGCTAAAAAATTTCGCCAGGTAGCCCACACTGTAAAGGGTAAGTGCGATGACCCCGGCTAATGAGTTTGAACCCACAATCACCACGGCCAATAGAGCCCAGAGTAAACTGGGGATTGTCCGAATTAGATTCAGGAGCATACGGGTGGGCCAAAGGACCCACGGTGGGGCCACATTTTGGGAAGCACCCAGGGAAATAAGGAAGGAAAGAACGATGGCGAGGAGGGTGGAGACCAGAGCGATTTGGACGGTTTCCAGAAGCCCAGATAGGGTCCTGTCCAAAATAGACCAATCTGGGGGGAAGAATTGAGCAACGAACCGGGAAAGGTTGCCCAGGTAATCGAGGTCTCGCCCGGAGCCTTCAATTGAGGGGATCGCTCCGATGGAGGCGGCCAAGAAAAGAAGGAAGGTGATGCCAAGCAGATCGAAGCGGCTATGCCAGGGAAGATGTTGCTTATTCATCGGGCTAGGCGGCAACATTTTCCCAGGACCAGGACTCGGGTTCTTCGGCATGTAGGCGAAGCACGAAGTCTGCATGTTTTTGAACCTGTTCTTCATCGTGCAAAGAGCACACCAGGCTTCCGCCTGTTTGGAGCTGGTTCGTTTTAAGAATCGAGAGTGTTTCGTCGGCCCATTGGTTGTCCAGACTGGCGACTGGTTCATCTGCCAAGAGAAGTTTAGGCCGCGATATCAGGGATCTGCAAATGGCCAGACGTTGGCGCTCACCCCGCGAGAGGGTGGAGGCCCATTGGCGCGTTTTCTGAGCGAGACCAAATTGAGATAACCATTTCAGGGCGGAGTCTTTTTCTTGCTTCGGGAACCCCATGAGCGTGCGGACCGAGGAGTGTCTGCCAAGGCATCCACCCAAGGCATTGGCCAATGTACTGGCCCCATTGGCCAGTTGGAGATCCTGAAAAATCATCGAAATTTTCTCATCGGTGGAGAGATTGGATTCAAGGTTGCCCTCGTTTCCTTTTAAGTCTCCGCTTAATAAACGCATGAGGCTCGTTTTCCCTACTCCAGATGGGCCGGTGATCGCGACGAAGGAGGAGCCAGGAACCGAAAAGCTAAGCTTACGGAAGAGCCAACGATTGGAGAGATGAAGACCGAGGTCTTTCGCCACCAGTAAGTTTGTGCTCATCTTTTGGGAACAAAAGCCAATCCTAGAAGCTGTCGACTTACGGTTTAAGAGTTTTTTGAACCGCAATCGCTTCGCGGGTTACCCGTAAATGTTCGTCCTGGTTGACTTCGATGAGTTCGCCGTTGAAAACCTGATCGCGAAGGGTGGGGTTGTCCTGATTCATCTCCATGAGGGCATTTAAAAGTAGAGCTCGGTCGTTTTCAGATAAGGAACTACGGGCACAGATCGTATGGGAAGGTACGGGTCCTTGTTCCTGAATGATTCGTAACTTCGATTTCTGGGTATCGTTTAGGTATTTATTATCCCCGGTGAAAACATAATCGCTCACGGCAGCGGCTTCCACTTCGCCACTGAGAACTTTTTCGACAGCAGATACATAACCGGTTCCATAGAGGGTGAGCGAAAAGAAGTCGGTCAGGGCAGTTGCAGGACCAACCAATCCACGATTGGATAAATCCCAAACGGGGATGAGGTATCCGGATGTGCTGGAGCGACTGGCAAAGGCTACAGGTTGATTTTTAAGTTCTTCGACAGATTGGTATTTTTTGTTTTTGAGGCTGAGCCAGACACTTTGGTAATGAGGCAATCCGTTTTTTAGATGGATGAGAAGGATCGAGGCTGTATCCTGATCGAGGTTCCTGGCAGCATCGGTCGAGCTCAGGTAGCCAAGATCCAAGGTTCCGTTACGAAAGGATTCCACGACGACTGATGAATCTGTGGGGATCAGGACTTCGACTGGTCTTTGCAGTTTATCCGAGAGATATGCTTCGAGAGATTCTTTCTCGGTTAACATTTTCTCTGGGTTTTTATTGGCTTTGAGGGCGATGACCACTTTCTTGAGTGATAACTCACTAGATTGGTTTTCGGGTACATCCATTGCTGGTTGCTCAGATTCTGAACAAGAGAACAAAACCATACTTACCAGCATAGCTTGGATGACTTTTAGGAAAACAAATAAGTGGGTTTGAGGATTCATTGGGTATGATTCGAATAACAATTGAGACTGAGTCTCAATATCAATAACAGGTGTTCCGATCAAGTCAACGAGTGAGTCGAGCAGGGTAACTATTCCTTAACGAAGAAGGCGGTATATCTTGTCGAGTGTTTGTTCGGACGGAAATCCTTGGGATTGGATCCATTCCAGTGCAGATGAGCGAAGCTGGTTGCGAGCGTCCGCATCGAGAGCGAGTTCCACGAGTGCCGTTCTTGCTTCTTGTTCATCTTCAGTGGTGCGTATGGCATCATGCACTAATAAGTCGCCGCAGGTTTGACGAAAGTTTTGGTAGTTTGGACCAAGAATCAAAGGGATTCCCAATGCGATCGGCTCGATCGGGTTTTGCCCCCCCTGATTCGGAGGGAAGGTTTTCCCTCCCAGCGCGAGGTCTGCACAGTGAATCAATTTGAAAAGTTCCCCAGTGGTGTCTGCAAGATAAACTAAGGTGCCCGGTGGTGCTTGATGACCTGTAGTGCGCAGATGATAAGTTAATTTGGTTTGATCGAGCATGGAGCGAATCGATTTTCTTCTCTCTGCATGTCTGGGAATGAGAAGAAGGCGGGCATCTATATTGTGCTTTCTGATTTGATCCAAGGCTTCAATGAGAAGCTCTTCCTCCCCGGGCCAGGTTGAAATTCCGGCAAGCACCAGGGAACCTTTTTCGAATCCAAGAGAAGCTTTTAATTCATCCGGTTTTTTGTCTTGTTCCACGGTGGCGTCCACCGCATCGACTTTTAGGTTTCCGACAATCTGAATGTGCTTCTCGTCTACCCCGATTTCGAGCCACCTTGCACGCTGCCTTTCAGAAGTGGTTAGGATTTCCAAACCTTTGGGCAGAAGAAGCTTTCGTGCCAATGGTGATCCAGAAAGGCGTTGAAATGTACGATCGGACAAACGGGCGTTAATCACTAGGGCGGGAACGCCCCTACGCTTGGCCTGATAAAAATGTTCAGGCCAAAGTTCACTATCCACTGTAATGATGAGATCAGGTTGCACCCTGGACCATGCCAGGCAACTGAATAGCCACCAGTCCAGAGGGAAGGGACCCTGAGCTAAAACTTTGTCCGAGTATTTTTGCTCAGCCATTTTTAAACCGGTACTGGTCGTGCCGGTTAGAATAATTTCCATGTTTTGATCCTGACATAGGGTATCCAGGATTTTGGAAAGAGAGGAGAGTTCGCCCACGCTGACAGCCTGAATCCAGATGCGAAAAGAATCCTTTTCTTTTTTTCTTAAACGAGGAAATAATCCAAATCGGTAGTGGAATTTAAACCCGTAACCGCCCCGTCGAAACATGCGGAGCATGAAATAGGGAGCTGCCAGGATGGCAACGAATGGAAAAATAAACCGATAGAAAAGAATCACTGATTTTAGAAACTGATTTACCGTTGCCAGTAATGAATGGATGGGAAATTATTCAAGGCCTATTTTATATGAGTACTTCTGACCGAATCGCGAAACTATTTTCTAATTGCAAGGCGGATCATCGGGCAGCTTTTGTTGCCTATGTATGTGCATGTGATCCCGATTTTAACCGTTCTCTTGATGTCTGCAAAACTTTGATTGATCAAGGGGTTGATTTACTCGAATTGGGTGTTCCTTTTTCAGATCCATTGGCGGATGGGCTGACCAACCAGCTGGCTGCTCAGCGAGCCTTAGAGTCTGGTTGTACGCAGGAGGATGTTTTTCGCTTGGTGAAGGAGATTCGAAAGTTCTCCCAGATTCCCATTGTCTTTTACACTTATTATAACCTGATTTTTTCCCAAGGGGTGGAAGAATATGTCGTGAAATCTAAACAGGCTGGAGTGGATGGGTTGTTGACGCTGGATTTACCTCCGGAGGAGGCGGGTGAATTACTGGTTGCTTGCGAGAAACTGGAGATGGCCAACATTTTTATTATCGCCCCGACCACACCCGAAGAAAGAATTTCCAAGATCGCAGCCAAGGCGTCGGGCTTCCTTTACTATGTTTCCCGCGAGGGAGTGACGGGGGAGAGGCAGGATCTAGCTGGAGATTTAAGTGAACGGGTGGCCTTGATCCGTCAAAAAACTGATCTTCCTCTGGTGGTTGGTTTTGGAATTTCTTCACCGGAGCAAGTTTCGGAGGTTGCGAAGGTTGCGGATGGGGTCGTGGTGGGAAGTGCGTTGGTCAACTGCATCCCTCAAAACTTAGGCAATCATACAGATATGCTTTCTGCGATTAAGGAGAAATCCCAAAGTTTAGTCGGCGGATTGATGGTTCGCTAGGTAACTTTTGATCAATCCATGGTTTCCATGGCAGGAGAAATTTGGTTACTGGGAGGCGTTACTGCATCGGGCAAAACTGAATTGGCCCTGTCGTGGGCTGAGAATAACCAAGCAGAAATTCTGTGTTGCGACTCGGTATCCCTTTACCGTGGGCTCGATATAGGCTCCGCAAAACCTGCGCAGGAAGAACTGGATCGGGTTCCCCATTTTGGGCTAGATTTAGCCGAAGTTTCTGAAGTTTTTGATGTGGTTCAATTTCATGCGTACGCCAGGGATGTGGTAAGAGACATTGCTCAACGAGGGAAAAAAATCCTTGTTGTGGGTGGCAGTGGGTTTTTTCTAAGTGGATTTTTGCGAGCGATTTCCGATGGGATCGAAGTATCCCAGGAAGTTCGTCAATCGATCGATTCTCAATACCAAGCAGAGGGGCTGGATTCTCTGCTCGATGATCTGAAAAGATTTAATCCAGATGGAGTGCAGATTGATACCCGGAACCCTGTCCGGGTGATTCGTGCTCTGGAGAGGTGTATGGAGACCGGGAAATCGTTGAGACTGTTGCAAAGCGAGTTCGAGAAATTACCAGCTCCTTATGCCCAATTTAAGAAGTATGCGTTGTGGTTGGACAGGGAAGATGCAGAGTTGATAGACCGAATCCATTCCAGGGCCCAAAAGATGGTTGAATGTGGTCTCCTTGCTGAGACCGAAAACGCTTTAGGGCAGGGGATCGAAAACCATCCAAGCTTATCGGTGGCAGTCGGATACAGGGAGGCGATTGAACACCTAAAGGACCCAAATCATTTTTCCAAAATTGAACTGATTGATTCGATGACTCGATCGACCAGGCAGTTGGTTTCCAAACAAAGAAAGTGGTTTCGAAAACATTTTCCAGCGGGCTCTCAGCATATCTTGAAAAATACGATTTCTTTTACCCATGAAAACTTGCCTTGGGTACGGGCACTTGACCGTGGTGCTGGTTCGAATTAACGTATATCGATCATCTTATCTATGGACCCATTAAAAAAAGTGGCAATTGTGGCAAATCTTACCAAGTCTGGTACACAGGATGTGGCTCAATTGTTGGTGAAAATTTGCCTAGATTACCATGTGGAAGTGAACCTAACTGAGCAATTTCCTTGCCCGCCGGATTTTCTTCGGGGGATGGATGTTTGTCTTTCCGTAGGGGGCGATGGAACCCTGCTTAATCTTCTGGATGAAGCGATCGCACATGAAGTCCCAGTCGCAGGTGTTGGGCTCGGGAAGCTTGGTTTTCTCGCCACCCTTTCGCCCAACGATTTGGAAAATGAATTACCCCCCTTGCTCAAGGGAGACTTTTTGGTTCGGCGAAGAAGTTTGATCGGGTTCCGTGATCGAACAGGGAAAGAAAAGATCGCGTTAAATGACCTAGTGGTAAAAAGCGGGTTGACCGGAAGGTTGGGGCATTTTTCAGTTTTTTGCGGAAAAGAAAGGGTCGCAGATTATTCTTCGGACGGGATTGTATTTTCAACACCAACCGGCTCTACGGCTTATAACTTGGCGGCGGGAGGTCCCATTGTTCACCCGGAAGCTGAAGTTATGCTCATGACTCCTATTTCTGCCCACAGTTTGACCAGCAGACCTCTGGTTTTTCCTTCTGGCATAGGACTACGAATTGAAAAGGAGGAAAATTCTGCCAATCCACATGTCTCGGCTGATGGTAGAGACGCTTTTGCTGAGTGCCCAGAGTTTCCTTTGGAAATCTTTGTGTCGGAAAAAACCTTTCCTTTGATCGAAACCATTGGGCATTCACACTTTCGGGTGCTGAGAAATAAACTTAAGTGGGGATGATGACTAAAAGTTAAGAGCTCTTGCCATGTTATCTGCAGGTACACGAATTGGTCTTTATCGAGTAAATAACTGGATCAAGGAGGGTTCCTGTGGGCAAAGTTATGAGGTGGAAGGTAATTCGGGTGAGGATGTTGGGGAAACGAGGTACTTAAAATTATTTCATCGGGTTATTTCGGAAAATGATGGTTTCTCAGATTTCTTTTCGCAGGAGTGCCTGGCGATTCAGCAACTGCAGGGAAGAGGAATCTGGCCCTTGTTATCTTACGGGGTGACTAAGTGGAAACATTGGTTGATTTATCGTTGGTTTGAGGGGGAGAAAAAGGAGATAGCCAAGGGAAATGAAGATTCTCCGATCCAGGAGATTCATCTGAGATCACTGGATGATTTAGCCGAGTATTTCCCTCATCTCATTACCCCTACAGTTCTGAAAAATATTTTGGTCGATTTGCACTGTGGACTGCACCATTCCCACGGGGTTGGTGTGATCCATGGCAATGTGAAACCTTCCAATGTTTTGATTGATCTAAAGGAGGGTGGAGATTGCTCGGCATGGTTGACCGAGTTTGCCCTGACCAAAATTTCAAATTTTGAGTCCTCCTTCAAAGGTTCGGAGGATTACACTGAGTTTGTTTCACAAAACTTACAATATCAGGAGTCCTTAAAGCAGAGCCATTCCTTCCGTATGGATGATGGCACGGGTTCAGATGGGTTGCCCGAGGAAAAAGGGGATGTCTTTGCTCTGGGTGCATTGGTCAGGTTTATCCTGAACCGCGTGGGCCGAACAGAAGAAGGTTGGGCGGGTTGGGAAGAATGGTCGAGGAAGTCGATAAATCTTGGGTTCGAAAATATTAGCCAATCCATGGAAGCGATCCCGGGGGTAGGTGACCTGTCTGTTTATGGGTTAAGCGGAGAATCAGACAGAACTGAAGAAATTCAGAGTGCTGAGGAAATCCGTGTAGCCAAAGAAATCGAGTGGGAAAAGCAGCAAAGAATATCTTCGATTACTTTTCGCAGGAATATAACAGGATTAATCGGGTGTGTATGCATCCTCATTTTTCTATTCTCGAAAGTTTATCTTTTTCTTAATCCATCCCCATGGACTGAGTATTCTGTGGAAGGTGCATCCGATCGGTATCAGTTGGGGTTTGGGATTTGGTCTGGAAAAGCGTGGGGGATTCTGCCCGGGGCTTATGATGACAAAGGTAACGGAGGCCAGGATGTGGCGGGAGAATGGGTGAGAGAGGACGGTTTATTCCGGCTTGATTTTCGGAAATTCAAAAAGTCAAACGAGGAAGAATCAGGGAAGAAGCTTTGGCAATTCATTGGCAAGGGAGCAACCAAAGATGATGACTATTTTATTTGGTCTGATTTTTTGAAATATGACACCCAAAACAGAACATTAGAACTAATTAAAAGAGTTCATGAGGGTGAAGTTTACTTACCCGGTGAAAAAAGAGGAGAAACCCCGAGACTTTATCCTGAGGTGCGAATCCGAAGGAGTGGGGGAACGGTTCGAGACACTCAACTGGTCTTTGCACAAAATGAGCCTGAGGGTAGAAGTTGGTCTGCTTTGATAGGGCTTGGTTTTTTGATCTCGAGTTTGCTGTACCAGCGTATGTTGACCAGGATCAAAATGGAAAATCCTGAGATTGGAAAGGGTTGAGTTTTTTTTTGGGTTTTTACAGGATCAATTGGATGTACAGGCTTGGTCATATTTCTGCACTCATCGGTGTAATCCTTCTTTTGGTATCCTGTACATCCTCGGATCCTGATGGTAAATACTCTGGGGAAATTAAAGATTGGGTATTCGAAGTTTTTCAGGGGAATTTAATGGCGGATGGGAAAGAATGCTTGGTTGAGTTGTCCCTTTCCCAAAATGGTACAGACATGGTTGCAGAATTGAGCTTTATTCATCCCACGATGAAACCAGTGACAAGAGAGGGAACCTGGGAAATCGGGGACGGCGAAAGAATTATCAAACTAAAGGACGAAAAAGAACCATCGGAGTTTTACTTAATCAAGAGAGGTGTAAGGTATGCTTTCCAATCTAAGGCTGGCTTGGCTAATGATGATGGTTCGCCTCTACTTTTGGTAAGAAACCTGGGTAAATCTAGGAAATCATCTTATCCGATCGAAATCGATTTTGCTTCTAATGGTAGTGCCTTGGTTTCAGGAAGTGGGATGAAGGAAAACCGGGTGGGGGAATGGAACCGAGTGGGCGACCGAATAACAGTAAGTGTTCGATTGCCCAAGACTGCGGAGGAAGAAAAGCAGGAAGCTCTTCCAGAAGAAAACTATAAGTACTTTATGCGATGGGATGCAGAGAAAGAGGATACCTTGGTTCTTGAAAAGATGGTGGTAATGAGGCCTTTTGTTAAAGAGGACGGATCCAAGCGGCAAAGCTGGATGAGTTCGCTGATCTTTTCGGATCGTCCTCTCCTCGTATCTGCTCCTTAAAGACTAGGTTTGGCAAAGATTTGACGTTCCGGAGGCTGTCTTCATCATGGAGCGTTTTAAAATAATTCCATAGCTCATGATTACAGCTCTACAGCACTTCATTTCTAAAAAGGGAAAGTTTGTTTTTATACTACTCCTTTTACTGGTCGTGGTTTCTTTTGTTTTATACCTCTCCCAAGGATCATCTGTTTTTGATTTGATGTCTGATGGTGGGCGGGAGAAAAAAGAATTCTTTGGTTACGATTGGAACGACCCGGATCAAAGGCGCTTTCTCAATGTGACAACTCGGGCGGCTGGTGCTGTGGGTGCTTGGTTGAGTCCGGCTCAGGATGTGGTAGCCAAGGCGGATGATTCTTACATGCAAGGCTTGCAGCAACAAATGCAAGCGGCCTTTCGGGCCAGTCCGGGTGAGGTCGACCAAGATGCCATGCAAAGAATGTTTCAGTACATGCAGGCTTGGCCTAATTTTTCCAGAGATTTTAAAGTTCGTGAAATTGCCCGATCGGGTGCTTACGACAATGAATTTCTCGAGGAGTCGATTAAAACACACGTGTTTGCCGAAGCACAAGCGGACCAATGGGGTTTCATGTCCAGAGATATTAATCATCCCGGGATCAATGCTCAGTTTATTCGCTTTTTAGGAAGCTTGGATCCATCCCTGATATCTGAGGAAAACCGAACGGCTGTGCTTTCGATGGTAGGAACAAGGTTTGGGATGTCGGGGAATGAACTTGAATCCGTTCTGTATTCCAACTTTCGAGATGTTGAGGTGGATCGTGTGTATGCTGGTAGAGGGTTTGCTCTTCCCTTGGAGGTTGATGTTCTAAGCCAACAAAACGCCTTCGCATGGGATGGGGAGGTAGCGGTTCTATCATCAGATATGCTTCCGATGAATCAACTTAAATGGGGCGAACTCCAATTTACGGCAAAGCCCAATACAGGTGATGAAGTAGTAGCTCGTTCAGGGAAAGAAACCTTGAGTTTTGTTTTTGTTAAGGATGCAGGGGATTCGAATGACTCCCGCATCGTCGTTCCTATAGGAACTGATGTAAAAGCTTGTGCGAAAAATCTAGCTACTGCGATCGATCAGAAGTCTCAATCTCTCTTTAACTCTAACTCCAATCGCTCCAATATCCGAATTTTTCTGAATCAGGACAAGCTTCCGCAAAAAGCTCCCGTGTTTTCCACAACATCGAAATCGATTCGTATTGTTCGTGAGCTCGAACCGAAGTTGCGTGAATTTTTTGAGGAAAATAAGGATTTAGCTGTTTTTATGAAGGAGCCTAGAACCTTTGCCACAGCTCTTGTTTTTGAAAGTCAAAACTTTATGACTACTCCACCTCCTGCTGAAGAGTCTAGGCTGCGTTCCTACTTTGAAAGGAACCGTATTGATTTCATTCCTTCTGTAGATGATGCAAAAGACGGTACGGAGGAGAACTCGTCCGTTGATCAGGTCGATTTCAATGATGTTGTCGAAGAAGTTAGAAAAAAAGTTCAAGACCAAGATCTTGCGGATGCGAAAAGGGAAGCCGATCGACTTGCCCAAAAATCAGCTCTTCGCTTTCTTGATCAGTTGAATACTGATTCGGATAAACTACAGAAGAAATTCCCAGATTTCCAAAAGTTCAGGAATTCAGAAGATTTTCAAAACTTATTAAATTCTTCAGGAGCGGTTCTTAGAAAAATCTCTTTTTCGGCCAGTGATATGAATGTTCAAACCATGGTCCTCGGTTTGGAGAAAAGAGCCAGCGAGCAGAGATCCGGGAAAAACCCATTGGAGGAAGTGGATTCACTCGACGAACGCAAATTTTTCACAAGATCTGTTCGAAAATCGAGAAATGGACACACCGTCTTTATACTCGACCGAAAAACTCCTTCCTCTTTTTCTGGGTTTAGCGAGCTCGATTATGGTTTGGTATGCAGCGAA
>Ga0233450_10005197_pt1 | contig 11373 bp, 12 predicted proteins | sample 011ome_30_FD_189956 | JGI IMG/M metagenome (GOLD analysis project Ga0233450, IMG submission 189956) | Coastal salt marsh microbial communities from the Groves Creek Marsh, Skidaway Island, Georgia - 011501CT (spades assembly) | ecosystem: Environmental > Aquatic > Marine > Intertidal zone >... | reverse complement strand
AATTGAAATTAATGAAAACTTGATAAACCTTGGTCTGCGTTTTTCATCGTTCAGCCATATTGGTCCATTTACAAGATATTTTAAAAATCCGTCAACAGGAATAACAGATTCAACCAAAGAGTGGGGTTCGGGAGACCATATTGCAAGTTACACAGGTCTAGAGCCGCGAATTTCAATCCGCTATTTGTTTAAAGATAATTCCTCTGTAAAAATTGGTGTTTCAAAGAATAATCAATACATCCACCTCGCTTCAATGTCTGGAGTTTCTTTGCCTACCGATTTATGGTTTCCCAGCTCTGAATTGGTAAAGCCACAAATCGGAATTCAATACAGTGCGGGTTATTTTAGGAATTTTAAAAAGAATAAATACGAAGCCTCTATTGAAGTTTATTATAAGGATTTACAAAATTTGGTTGAGTATAAAGAAAACTCTCAACCGGATGATAATATCAATGATAATGTAGACAATCAATTAACTTTTGGAAAAGGGTATTCGTATGGAGCAGAATTTTTCTTAAAAAAGAGCTTAGGAACCTTTAATGGTTGGATTGGTTATACTTGGTCTAAAACAATGAGAACTTTTGAAGAAATAAATGAAGGAAGAGAGTTTCCTGCTAAATATGATAGACGAAACGACTTGTCTGTAATTTTGCAGTATGATATTACGGATAGATGGAATGTTGGTTTTGCATTTGTTTATGCTACGGGAAGTGCCATTACTTTGCCAGAAAAAAGATACTATGACCCAATAGAAAACCGTTTGATAACGGTTTGGAGTGACAGAAACGCATATCGATTGCCTTCTTACCACAGAGCAGATATTTCGGTTACGTTTGCAGGAAAAGAGTTCAAAACAATAAAAAACGTAGAAACCGGAGAAGTTGAAAAAAAGAAAAAGAAAGTCGTGTCTACGTGGAACTTTTCTGTCTTTAATTTATACAACCGAAAGAACCCTTATTTTTTATTCTTTGATTACAGCGGCGATGTGAATAGTGGTAATTTAGATGTTGGCGCAAACCAAGTGTCTTTGTTTCCAATTTTACCATCTATCACATGGAATTTTAAATTTTAGCATATGAAATTATTATTGGTACTATTGTCTATAGGAATTGTTTTCGGATCTTGTTCAAAGGCAATTGAATTTGATTTACCTGAAGTAGAACAAGATGTTGTTTTAGTGGGGAAAATTGAAAGTGGAAATTACCCAATTGTATTTCTTTCAAAAACACAAGGTTATTTTGAGTCAACTGATGCTGAATCCATATTTGGAACAAATATTCATAATGCATCTGTGACCATGAATGATGGAGTAAATGAAATTACATTGAATGAATTGTGTTCAGCTGATATACCAGATTCATTGTTGCCTTTAGTCAGTCAGGTAACAGGAATACCAGAACAAAATTTGCAATTTTTCAACTATTGTATTTACACATCATTAGATCCTTTAGCTATAGGAGTAGAAGGAACAACCTATAGTTTGTATATTGAAACGGATACAGATACACTAACGGCTTCTACAATTCTTCCAGTGGGTGTTCCATTGGTTAATCCGCGATTTGAAGCATTCGAGTCGCTTGATTCATTGGGGTTTTTATTTGGAACATTGGTCGATCCACCAGAAGAAGGAAATGCTTACAGGTGGTTTGCGCAAAGAATTAATACGTATAAATATAATTACCCTGCACCCTACGATAATATTATTGGAATGCAGAAAGACGCATTTCCTATAGCGCCCTTTGGTTCTGTTTTTGATGATAAATTTCTTAATGGATTATCGTTAGAAATAGAATACAATAGAGGTGAAGTAGGTAACTTGGAAGGGCCAGATGATGAAGGACCGGAAGAAGGTTATTTCAAGAGAGGTGATACTGTGGTAATCAAATTTACTACGATAGATTATTTGACTTATCTTCATCTGCGTGCTTTAGAGGATCAAGCTGCTACTAACGGAAGCCCGTTCGCATCTCCGGGTAATTTACCTAGTTCGGTTGTTGGAGGAATTGGGCTTTGGGCGGGATACGGAGTTAGATTAGATACGGTTATATGCAATTAGTATATTTGTCATTCTTTGCAAAGTTTTGATTAGGCATCTTCCTTCTGTATATATTGCTACTCCTTGTCTGCATTTCATTGTGTAAGGAATCAAATTTGACTATATTAGCAGTATGATTTTAATTGCAGATAGTGGTTCAACCAAAACCGATTGGCGTTTAATTGTTGATAAAGACAATGTTCAAGAAGCATATACGGAAGGGTTAAATCCATATTTTAAAACAACCGAAGAAGTACAGCAAACAATTAATGAAGTACTACTACTGCAGTTTATTACCAAAAACCCAATGGAAATTGATGCGGTTTATTTCTATGGATCAGGATGTTCATCGGACGATAAAAAAGAAATTATTGAAAGAGCACTAAAATCAGTGTTTACAAATGCTAAAATTGTTGTAGAACATGATTTATTGGGGGCAGCAATAGGTGTATGTGGAACTCAAGCCGGTATTGCAGCAATTCTAGGGACAGGAAGTAACTCTTGTTATTTTGATGGTGAAAAAGTAGTTGTAAATATACCTGCATTAGGATATGTTTTAGGTGATGAAGGCAGCGGAGCTTATATTGGAAAAGAAGTTTTAAAAGGCTACCTAAACAAAGAAATGGATGATACTTTGCTACAGAAGTTTGAATTGAAATTTCAACCATCTATAGAAGTTATTTTAGATCGGGTTTATAAGGAGGCGCTTCCAAATCGCTATTTTGCTTCTTTTGCAAAATGGGTGGGAGAAGAAGTTGAAAATGAAAAGTATTTACAAGAAATTGTGCGGAAAGCATTGGATGCTTTTTTCAAAAAACACATCTGCAAATATGAAAAGCATAGTGAATTGCCTCTGAACGTAGTGGGTTCTATCGGTTATCATTTCATGCATATATTGCACCAAGTGGCGGAAAAGAACAATGTAAAGCTCGGAAAAGTGATTAAATCCCCTATTAGTGGTTTGGTGAAGTACCATATGGGTAATTAAGCAATTAATTTAACCTCCCATTCCCGGTAATAATCCAGAAGCAGTGCTTTTCATTTCATTTTCATTAACGTGATCTGCATCTTCAATTGCCTTGTTGAATGCAACAACTAGCATATCCTCAATATCTTCTTTGTTTTCTTTTGCTAATAAACTCTCATCGACACTAACATCTTTTACTTTTCTGTTTCCGTCTAAAACAAATCGTATTTTTCCATCATGAGACTCTCCTTTGACATAAATATTTTCCAATTTTTTTTTAGATTCTTCCACAGCACCTTGCATTTCCTGCATTTTTGCCATCATATCTTTCATGTTTAAATTTCCAAACATTATCCTAAGTATTAGCGGTTGATTTTATTTTTCTCGTTTTTAGCTTTTTTTGCGTCCATATCTCTTTTATTCCACCTAAATAAACGTATGCCTATAAAAATCATCGCCGAAAAGACGATAATAATAAAAGTTAATGCAATGATTTCTCCAAGTGACATACTACAAATTTAGGATATTTGAATGATGTTTAGAAAAATGAAGATGGGTTTTTATCGGACTATATGTTTTTCATCTCCAAGACCTTTTCGAGTTGAATTCCTCTTGAGCCTTTGAGTAAAATTATCGAATCTGAAATAGAGTGCGAGTTCAGATAAGAAATTAGCTCTTCGGTAGTAGGAAAGATAGCGCTATTTGTATTTGTTTTTTTAAATTCAGGGCCCACTAAATAAGCTGTCAAAGCATGTTTATTTAAATAGTCCACCGTTTTTTGATGCTCTATTTGGGAAATGTTTCCCAATTCTAGCATATCTCCAAGTATAGCTACCTTATTCTCGTTTTCGATTTCTTTAAAGCTTTCCAAAGCAGAAAACATACTACTAGGATTAGCGTTATAGCAATCCACTATTATGGTATTATTTTTTGTAACTGTGACCTGCGAGCGATTATTGGAGGGGTTGTATCCCATTAAAGCTTTATTTATTTTATTATTGTCAACATTTAAATAAAGACCCACTGCAATTGCAGCTAAAAAATTAGTGAAATTGTATTTGCCTACCAATTTTGTTTCAATAATTGGAGAAACATATTTGCTAGCTCTCCATTGAAGATGTACAAAAGGAGTAAGTTGTGTCAATTCACCATATATATAGCTTTGTTCTTGTTCACCATAAGTTATGTGCAGTAAAGGCTTTGGAACAATCTTGTTCAATAATTCATCTTCATGGTTAATGAAAATTTTCCCCTCTTCTTTAAGGATGAAATCGTATAATTCCTTCTTGGTTTTTATTACACCTTCTAAAGAACCAAAACCTTCTATGTGCGCTGTGCCAATGTTTGTAATAATGCCATAGTTGGGTTCAGCTATTTCCGCTAATTCCTTAATATCTCCAGGTTTATTTGCGCCCATTTCTATAATTGCAACTTCATGGCTTTTATTGAGCTCTAGCAGAGTTAAAGGCACACCGATGTGGTTGTTTAAATTACCTTTTGTATAAAGCGTTTTATAAGTTGTTTCCAAAACAGCACCAATCAACTCTTTGGTTGTTGTTTTTCCATTACTACCCGTTATTGCAATTACCGGGATAGCAAATTGTTTCCGATGGTAATTGGCTAAATCCTGCAATGCTTCTAAAACATCATTTACCAAAATAAATCGCTCGTCAATTGCGTATTTCTGTTCATCTACAATTGCATATTTACATCCATCTTCAATAGCCTTTAAAGCGAATTTATTTCCATTAAAATTATCTCCTTTTAGCGCAAAAAACATACTCTCAAGCAAAATGTTTCTAGTATCTGTGCAGGGACCAGTTGTTTCAGTGAATTTTTTATGAATGTTTTCGATGGTCATCCTACTTATTGCTTAATTAGTTTTTTAGTAACGCAATTACCCAAGGAACAGATAGATATAAAATATATTCCTGTTTGCTGAATATGTTCTGATACGTCAATTTTGTTTTGATTTGGTAATTTACTTGAATAAATTAGTTTTCCAGTAATGTCAGATATGCTGTATTGGGCATTGGATAGATTTTTTTCTACTAAAATAAATGATTCGTTCGTTGTTGGGTTTGGAACTGTTGAGAAATTAATTTTATCCATGTTTTCATCAATCGATACAAAAGAAGGACAAATTAGATAATTCCTATAGTTGAGTAAATAAGCATTCATCCTAGCATATTGCTCCGGAGAAAATAAATCTCTACAGGATTTTCTAGAATAAGACATAATGTTTCTTACGTCAGGATTGTAAAAATCACCATTTGCATCTTGGTCAGTTCCTATATAAATACAACTTGATGTTACACTACTTGTTGATAGTTGAGGGTCAGCAGGTGTGTCACAAAGTTGATCCCCAGCTGTTATGCAATTACTTCCGTTTACTAATTCATCACCAGCGGAAGTACTATGCGTATGAGCTAATGAAAAGTAATGCCCAATTTCATGCGGCAATGTACTTCCGTTTGTAGCACATGAATTTTTCATTAAAATTCTATTAAAAGCAACGCCAATAGAATATGCATAGCCACAAAGCCCTGTCGTATCTCCATTTGAAATTTTATACAAATATGGGGCAAAATAGATGTTTAATACATTGTCGACGTCGTTAGATTGGCATAGAACCTCATCTGTATACTTTTCAAAATCAGCATATTCATCATCATTAATGTATTCTATATTTCCACAATGCTGAAATTCAATTCCAGCATTAGTATAGTATGAATTAACTAAATCTAGTTCATTAAAAACACTTGCTGAATCAATTGCATCAGACCCATTGGAATAGCCAATAATGTGAAATTTTACTGGAACGATTGTGTCTCCGAATGCTTTATTGTTATTGTTGGTTTTTACACTTGCTATAAGCTGCTGAATGATAGCATTATCTTCTTTAGTCATTATAGTGCCACATTCGTATGATTGTCCAAGCGAAATGATACTTGTGGTTAAAGTTAAAATACCTATAATTAGTTTCTTCATATCCCGAATTGCTAAGGTAATAATTTTCATTCAGTGTTTGCTCCACAAAAAAAGGGAATGTATTCATTCCCTTTTTTTTGTTTAAGTATTCTTGTTTTTACCTTTCACCTGGAGGTGGAGGCATTGGTCGTTCTCTTTTATCTCCTTTCTTTGGTGCGTTTCGTTTTCTGAATTCATGTTCTATACGTGTAAGTTTTGCAACTTTTTTTATCGGTAAAACTTCTTTAAATTTTACTAAGTATTTTTTTCTGATTTCAAGTTCTTTATACTGAATTTCGAGGCCGGTATCCAATAGTTTTTCGACTTCAGTATCTGACATTTCGCTGATTTTCTTTCTTTCTCCCATTGCAGCTTTGTGTTCTTTTTTAAGTAGTTTAAATTCAGCTACTTGCGCATTATAAACTGGCCAAAATTTTTCTGCTTCTGCAGTGGATAATTCTAACTTAGTTGAAATGAAAGCTATTTTTTGAGCTTTTTTATTTTCTCTTTGTACTTCTTCTCCCTTTTCTTGGGCAATACTTCCAAAACTCGTTCCGAGGATAAGAAGTGCTAATGTTATTATTTTCATAGTTTTAGTTTTAGTTAAAAATTAAAATTCAATATCTAGGTAATAGTCTGAGCTCAGGTATTCGTCAATCTCGTCAGGTATAAAATCAAGATCTATGTCGTTTATACTATTTTCTATATATAACTCTTCATTAAACTCTTCTCCAAAATCTACATAACAAATGAGTTCATCCATTTCATTGTAGTCCATTGCTTCGTCTAATTCGCTAGAAGTTAAATTTTCTAAATAATCACCATTAGAAGCTACAACTTCTTTTCTATTATTTTCGTTAAAAAGAAAACCAATGATAAATATTGCTGCAATAGAAGCTGCAACAGAGATAATACGAGTGATATTTCTTTTTTGAATTGGAATTACCTTTGTTTCTTCTTTTTCAATTTTGTCCATCACCTTATCAGCAAGGCTATCAAAATAACCAATTGGGGTTTCATTCTCTATTCTGTTTTTTACAGAGTCAGCTAAATTTGAAAAATACCCTTCAGGAGCTTTAAGATTGTTAATACGTTCCAAGCTAAATAAAGTAGGAGCCATTTTTAATAACTCTTTTTCTTCGATATTTTCTTTCTTTTTATTCACTGCTATATAAGACTGATAAAAATGTAAATGGTTTAATTTTCAATCAAATAATTTTCAATTTTTTTGACAGCTATATGGTAACTAGCTTTTAAAGCTCCTACCGAGGTTCCAACAACTTCGGATATTTGCGTATATTTCATATCTTCATAATACTTCATGTGAAATACTGCTCTCTGTTTTTCAGGTAAAGTCAAAAGCGCTCTTTCCAATTTTTCTTGAATTTCATCGCAGCCCATTAAGTAATCTGCTTCACCGGCCTGCAAATGGTAAGGTTCATCATCGATTGGAATGTTATTCTCTTTCTTCTTTTTGTTTATGAAAGTGATTGACTCATTAGTGGCGATCCTATATAACCAAGTATATAAGTTCGAATCTTCTCTGAAATTAGCTAACCCTTTCCATACTTTCACGAAAACATTTTGAAGCACATCATCAGTATCATCATGATTAACGACCATTCTCCTGATGTGCCAATACAGTCGTTCTTGATATTTTGCAATCAACTCACGAAAGGCTTTGTTTGCATCTTTCCCAGATTTAACCTGTGCTACTATTTCGTAATCTGATAATTGCATCGCATTATAAGACCAAGTTATCAGAAAAAGGTTTAATATGAAAATATAATAATTCTAAAATAGCTTATTTTCGAGCAATAACTTTTTCAGCTGCAGCAATTAAATTCGGAGTGTCTAAACCATATTTTTCCATTAGCTCAGCAGGAGATCCGCTTTCTCCAAAACTGTCGTTTACAGCAACAAACTCTTGCGGTAAAGGGTTGTTTCTAGAAAGAACTTGCGCAATGCTTTCACCTAAACCACCTGCGATTTGATGTTCTTCAGCAGAAACGATACACCCTGTTTTAGCAACGGATTTTAATATAGCTTCTTCGTCTAATGGTTTAATTGTATGTATGTTTATTACTTCCGCACTAATTCCTTTTTCAGCCAAGGCTTTTCCAGCTTCAATTGCTGGCCAAACTAAATGTCCAGTCGCTACAATCGTAACATCAGTGCCTTCATTTAATAGTAAAGCTTTTCCTATCACAAAAGGTGTGTCCTCTGATATGAAAATGGGCATTTTTGGTCTCCCAAATCGCAAATAAACAGGGCCAACATGATCAGCGATAGCAATTGTTGCAGCTTTTGTCTGGTTGTAGTCACATGGGTTAATAACCGTCATGTGGGGAAGCATTTTCATCATGCCTATATCTTCCAATACTTGGTGGGTCGCTCCATCTTCTCCTAAAGTCAATCCAGCATGCGAAGCACATATTTTGACATTTTTATTAGAATAGGCAATAGACTGTCTTATTTGATCGTAAACTCTACTTGTAGAAAAGTTGGCAAAAGTACCAGTATAAGGTATTTTCCCTCCAATCGTAAGGCCAGCAGCTATTCCAATCATGTTTGCTTCTGCAATTCCAACTTGGAAAAACCGCTCTGGATTATCATTCTCAAATTGGTTCATCTTTAATGAACCAGTTAAATCCGCGCACAATGCTACTACTTTAGGATTTGATTTACCTAACTCTGTTAAACCATCGCCAAAACCTGATCGTGTGTCTTTATTTCCTAATACTGGATATTCTTTCATGCTTATAATGTTATGTTTTCTGAGTAGCCAGAAACTATTTTAAACGTTTTTTCAATTGAGTGCGCTGTACTAAAAGATCTTTCACGCCTGAAAACAATTTTATATTTTCCAGGTAATAATTCAATGTTTTCAAGTGAAGGTTCATCTTTTAAATTACAAACCCATTCGTTTTTTCCTTCCCTGAGAACAAATAATTGTGCAGGGCCAACGCTTTTACTGATAACAGCTCTTCCGTTTTTTGGAATCGTAATATCTGTATGCCTGTTTTGTTTTATATCAACATCATTAATATATAGTCTTGGAAGTGTGAGTATTTCTAAATCATATTTTCCGACAATGTATTTATGGTCAAAGTTCATTTTTTGAATATTAACTGTCTTCATATCGCCACTTTTTCGAATAATGCAGTTTATTCCAGTAAATTCGTTGTTATAGCCTTGAATCTTGAGGTCTAAATGACCTCTAGGAGCATCTAAGGATATGGTGTTGTGCTTTCCAGCAACAACTTCAATGTTTTCTTTAGTAACCTCAGGGGTAGTATGTACAACGAGTTTGTAAGTGTGCAATGGGTCAATTGAGAGGGTGTCAGGATTACGGTCCCTATCTAATGTGTGCATATAAGTGTAAACTAATTCATTGGTTTTTTGGTCGTAAAAAGACATTGTAACATTGGTTTCTAAAGGGTTTTTCTTTACATCTAACAAGTTAACTTGCACAGTTGTGTTATTTAGTGCCTGGCTGACTACAAAGTCTAAAACGCTTTCAAATGAATCTTCTGTTTCAGCACTTAAAAACTCGCCAATGCAGTTAAACTGTCCTAAGTAACTCGTGTCCAATCCAACTCCAATAACAAAGGGTTTTAATTTTATTCCTTTCGCTCTTAATGCTCTCGATACCGCACATGGATCTTCATCACAGGCTTCAATGCCGTCAGTTATAAGAATAATTACATTCCTACAGTTACTACATTCTGGAAAATCTTCAGCGGAGTATTCCAAAGATCGAGCAATTGGAGTGGTTCCTTTAGCCTCAATTGACCTTATTTTACTTTTTATTTTATCTATATTTCCATCTCCGGGTGAAAATTCAACTTCTAAGTTTGTGTCATCACAGTTTTGTTGACCCGGAAGTATTTTAAATTGATGTCCATAAACCCCAAGTCCAAGTTCCGTATTTTCAACTCCTCTGAGCTCATCAACAGTGTTAGTGAGTAGTTTTTTGGCGATGGTCATTTTGCTGCCATTTTGCCATTGGGCATTCATACTGTTTGAAGCATCAAAAATAAAAAGGATTCTAATTTTTTCTGAATCTTGCTCTGAATCTTGAGCCAATAATATATTTGGATTAATAACAATCCCTGTAAATAAAATTAATATGTAATAAATTGCTTTCATAAATCTACCTTTTTGAAGTATGCTTCTCAATTATAATTCCAAAAAGGTTAATTGTAACAAATATTAATAATCTCCTAGTGTTTCTTCCAATTGACTCAATGCAGATTTCAGTTCATCATCGTTAGGCGGTGAACCATGCCACTTATGTGTTCCCATCATGAAATCTACACCATTACCCATTTCTGTTTTCATTATTAGCATAATTGGAACACCTTTTCCAGTAGCTGCCTTTGCTTGTCTCAAAGTAGTAATAACTTGCTCCATGTTATTACCATCCATTTCCATTACTTGCCAACCAAATGACTCCCATTTAGCTTTTATGTCTCCAAGCGGAAGCACATCATCAATGTCACCATCTATTTGTTTATGGTTGTAATCAATACAAGAGATAATGTTGTCTACTTTGTTGCCGGCTGCATACAAAGCAGCTTCCCAAATTTGTCCTTCTTGAATTTCTCCATCACCATGCAAAGTGTAGATAATGCCACTATCATTGTTTAGTTTTTTTGCTAAAGCTGCACCTATTCCGGCTGAGAGTCCTTGACCTAATGAACCGCTTGCTATTCTAACACCAGGTAACCCCTCATGTGTTGTTGGATGGCCTTGTAGTCGAGTATTTAGCTTTCGAAATGTGCTTAATTCTGCTACTTCAAAATAGCCAGAACGTGCTAAAACGCTATAGAAAACAGGTGAAATATGCCCGTTGGATAAAAAGAAGAGATCTTCTCCTTTTCCATCCATATCAAAGTTGTCAGCGCTGTGATTCATCTCTGATTGATAGAGTGCAGTAATGTATTCTGTGCATCCTAAAGATCCTCCCGGATGGCCAGAAGCAACGGCGTGAACCATTCTTACAATATCTCTTCTAACCTGTGAACAAAAATCACTTAATTCAATCAAATTTGTGTCGTGCATCTATTTATAGTTAAATTACGTCAGTAAAAGTAGTGTTTTCATAGTAGCATATATAATCTGTTAATAACTATTAATAATAGTGAATAATCTCTATGGGATTGCAATTTTTAAGCAGGTTTAGTTCGTAGTGTTCAGAATGAAATGTTTAATTTTGATTATCAATTTGAAAAAGTGTTAAGAATGAAAAAAGTCCTAATTATTTTAATAAGTATAATGTGTTCAGGTTCAGTCTTATTTGGGCAAAATACTGCGTTTGATTCAAGATTGTTGGTTAAGTATTCTGTTGAAGAATTAAATGAAATTAAAAAAGAGAATCCATCTGAGATTAGGTTTT
>Ga0233450_10005174_pt1 | contig 11407 bp, 8 predicted proteins | sample 011ome_30_FD_189956 | JGI IMG/M metagenome (GOLD analysis project Ga0233450, IMG submission 189956) | Coastal salt marsh microbial communities from the Groves Creek Marsh, Skidaway Island, Georgia - 011501CT (spades assembly) | ecosystem: Environmental > Aquatic > Marine > Intertidal zone > Salt... | reverse complement strand
TGCCTTTACGATCCATCCTCCAATTTCAACAACAGCCTTTTTGGTTTTTTCGTCCTCATTTGAAATCGCACCCAACGCATCATCGAATGAAAGTTGATGCGCTTGGTTCATAACAGCCGAAGGAATGAATTCAATTTCTTTCCGTTCCACCATGGAAACGGAGCCATCGGATGTGATAAGTTCAGCCAAAACCCTTGCTGAAGCGATCTTTTTGTCGGTGTCCATTTTTTTCCATGCGATCTTGTGGCGATCGAACTTAAACCACTTGAGTGCGAGAAAACCCGTGGAGATAATTGCAATAACAGCTATAACAATCCACATTGTCGTTAAATCCTTCATTGTCTTTTTTTAGCAATATAATTCAATAACCCAAAAATTTCTCACTTCCCACCACCATGATTCAATCCTACTTCTCCCCCGGCAACGACATCTTGGATGCCATTACCGAGCAACTTCGACTGTGCACGAATTCATTGGACATTTGTGTCTTCACACTCAGTGACGATCGAATCCTCGACGCCATCGTGGCGTGTTACCGCGATGGGATCACCATTCGCGTGCTAAGCGACAATGACAAACAATACGATCGTGGCTCCGACATTCAAACCCTGTGTGACGCTGGCGTCGATGTACGCGTAGACATCAGCGATGCGCACATGCACCATAAATTCATGGTAGTCGATGAACAAATCGTTGTTACGGGAAGCTACAATTGGACGCGAAGCGCAGCTACCCGCAACGCCGAAAACATCGTCATCATTGATGACCCATCCACGGCGGATAGCTTTCTCGCGGAGTACGAAAGGCTTTGGCTAGAAGCGGAGCCCGTTTAGGCATCTTCCCAGCTCACTTGAAACTCAATCTCATGTTTTCCGTCCTCTCGCTCGTGTTCAATGCTAAACGTTGCTCGATCGGGAACATAGATGGCTTCTCCGTCCACGGAAATTCGGAAATTCTCGTCTTTTTCGATGCAATCTGCTAGGCGGCGCAATTTTGCAACGAACTCATCTTTGGGATATGACTTGGTTACGTCTCTTTCACTCATCTCGAATACAATTAAATTTGGTCTATGGTTTCATCGATTTTCAACAAATCTAGTTCATTCGTATTTCTGGGGCTCACGATGGGGATGTTGTCCGAGGGGACTGCTCAAGTTCCGGTTCGACTGAGTCGCCATGTCAATACCGCCGCGCACGAGTACTTGCCCTGCCCTACACCTTCAGGCGATCAATTGTACTTCTGCGGAATGGATCGAACGGGGTTTTTCGACTTCAAATTGGATTTTATCGAACACCGGAATTCAGGAGGAGAGGACGTTTTCGTCAGTCAATTCGAAGGCGGCTTGTGGACCGACGCAAGGCCGATATCAACCATCAACACCAATTGGCATGAGGCCATTACGCAGGTCATCGAAGATGGTCATTTTTTGGTGGCTGGCAATTACGAAGAAAACATGGGGATTCGCGACGGAAAAGACGGGTTAGAAACAGCAGATCTTTTCGAAATCAAACAACAAGGTGGTGCGATGCGCATCAATCACTTGCCCGAACCCGTCAATTCACTTTGGACTGAAGCCGATGGCTGGAAGGTGGGTGACATTTTACTCTTCGTTTCCGATCGACCTGGCGAAAACGGCAGCGATTACCACATGAAAGGATGGGCGTGGAATGATCATCTCTGGGGAAACACCGATGTGTATGTCGCCTTCTATGGTGATTTTGGTTGGGAGCAGGTTCAAAGGCTGCCGGCGCCAATCAATTCACCAGGTCCTGAACGGACTCCGCGATTGAGTCCAGATGGGTTGACGCTTTGGTTGGCACAATGGGTTGAAAATCGCGGGCTCGAAATCATGGAATTTCGGAGAACAGATCCCTCGAATTGGAATCAATGGACAGGCCCCTTCCCTATGGATGACATCAACACACCGCTGGACGATTGGGGATATGTTGAAACGACCCGCGGATCTTTCTGGGCATCAGCGTTGCCCTTGAAATTCAATCCCACAGCGATGGCTCCTGGTGGGGATGCCGGTTCCTTTCGCGAGATAAATTTTCGGACGGGCTACTCCTTGTTTGGTCGCCAAACCGCAGCGCTCAATCGCGCGACTCAAACCGATATATTTTGGAAACCCCCTGCCGGCCAGACAACGCATTTGAACGTATCAAATGTCTTGTTCAAATTCAATGAGGCACGACTCACGGATGCAGGTGTCGAGTCCGTCAAAGCGGTCGCAGATTGGTGTCATTTGAATCGTTCGTTCACTGAACTATTGATTACCGGCCATACAGACAACATGGGCTCAACGGATTACAACCTAGAACTGTCCGAACAACGTGCGGAAGCGGTTGCCACTGCCCTGCGCGAATTGGATATTCCACAGACCATTCGCACAGTTGGAATGGGCGAAGGCGAACCCCTTCAAAACAATCAAACACCTGAAGGGAGAGCCGCAAATCGCCGTGTGAGTTTTGAATTTCTCAAGGACCGCAGCTGATTTAAACTCGGCAACTTCATGAGATAACCAATCCCTCTTCCAGACGATCAATAAGTTCTTGCTCATTCGAATCGACCGTACCATCTGATTTTGCCAAAATCTTGCACAATCGAATAACCTGACGCTTTTCGGCGTCATTGCAAACACGATCAACATTCTGAACCCGATTTTCAAAATCCGTTCGGTTCTTTTCTAAGAACATCTCTTTGTCTTTTACCAACTCCTCTCGCCATCCGTTCAATTGGTTCATCATGTTATCCAAAACACTTTGAGAAGCAGGCAAATTCAGGTGCAAACAGCAAGCGAGAGCCGTTTCCGATAAATCATAAATCTCGTTGTCATCGAGCTCCCCATCAGCTATGGCAATTCTGCAAACGAGCTCGAGCAAATCATGTGTTCTCTCCAGCCGTTCCGCATCAAGTGCTTGGTCTTCAACTCGAGATAACTCAACCGGAAAATCCTCTGATTGAAAGCCTTCCAAAATTTCTGATTTCAACTTCGAAGAAATGATCCGAAGGGATTCATACATCTTAGATTTCATCTCCATAAAGGCCGAAAAATTATCGCCATCTGGATAGGCCTTCCCCAACTTCAGCAACGGTTCCAATACAAATTTAAAATCTTTTGCCGCAGCCCCTTCATTTAGCAGAATCTCGCCATAATGTATCAGCGTAGAACGCGCTTCCTCCAACTTGTTCATACGGATATAACTCAAACCAAGAATGTTGTAGCCAAGGTTTCGTGTGAAGCGTACTCCCTGCTTCATCCCTGCGTTAATCATGTATTTGGCGACAACCAATTGCAATGGCTCATTATCAGGAAAGTTCTTCGAAATCGCACTCAACAAGAAGCAATAATCACTTCCATCCAACCGTTTGCCATCACCATAGTACTCTCGCAGAGGTTCAAGATATTCGAGAATTGTATCTTCTTTTAACTCTTCATCTTCCACTAGAACTCTCGCCACTTTCAATTGATGTTTCAATGCACGCAAGGCAAACAACTGTCCCCGATTGATTGGCGATATGGTAGCCAACTTTCGCAAGACTTTTCCTTTCAGGCTGAAGGCATGATCAGGAATTTTGCTCTCAATAATCTCGATGGTTGCAACGTCAACAACCTCCTTTCTACAAGCTAAAAGGAAGTCTTTTTCCAATTCGATTTCCAATTCGTCCGATGGTCTCCAATCCGCGATCAATTGGGCGACCCACAATTCCCAATCGGACTTCAAAGTCCCTTGTTCATCCTGAACATCTTCCATCGAATCAACGACCAATCTGGACTCTTCAAGTAAATCGAGGTAAACGCGATGACACCAACTTCCTCCTTCTTCCTGATGAAGTTTCAAAAATGACTTTAAGGCATTCCTTTCCTGGATGTCTTTAAACATCAAATTCAAATTTCTTTTGCCTTCATTCAAGGCTTTCATCATCAGATCAAGCCACTCTAAATCGCAGCGCAGGTTGGCTGTCGGCGGATCAAAAGCTGGTGTGATTTTCCTTCGTTTCAACACCAAATCTGTCCAAGCAACAAGGAATTCTGATGCTGCAGATTCATTTCCAGCTAAGAAATTTCGATAGGCAGCGACCAAAATCATTTTCGATGCTCGACTTCTCACCGACTCGATGTCCAAGTACTTGATGCAATCAAACGCCGTAGAGTTTAGCACTTCAAGATCTGTGGCTAACATGTAATCATCACCCTTCCGATAAAAATGATCCAAGGCTCTTTTCTGAAACTCAATGATCGTTTGGCGGATTCGATTCGAGGTCCCATCGATAACAAATCCACTTTTCACTCGCTGATGAATATCACGGTTGATGAATGAATAGATATTATCCTCCTTGGATTGATCACGAATGAAAACACCCTCAACTTTCGGGTTGTCCAAAATCCGCAAAACATGAAGCAAATCCATCTTCCAAATCTCAGCAAGTAACTCTGCATCAAATTTGAAGCCTGTATGCGCGGCGCTAATGAGAAATTGTCTGCTGTTCTCATCCAGTGCTTCGAAGCGCTTGGTATTTTCGACCAATTCTCCTTGTACAATGGGAATGTTTGCATCAGGGGGCAATCCCAAAAATTCGATAAATTGGCCTTGAGTCTCAACAAATCCAGCGGATTCCAAAAGCTGCAAGTATTTCAATAAATCTCCAGTACTCGGTATATTTTTAATCTCTTCCCCTTCTTTGCCGATCAATTCATACACCCTGCGCTTCAAGTGTGTGGCGAGTTTTTTCGAAATGCGCAAAGCATCACCAGAACTTTTCCAACTGTGCTCCGATTCGATGGAATTCAACCATTCTTCTACACATTTCTTCAGCGAATTTTGATCACCCGCTTCAGCGGCCCAACCCAGTTCGACCGCACATTCTGTGATTAGCACTTCTTCATCTTCAAATTCTTTCGTCAAGATTGCATCGCCTTTTTCATCGCCAGGTAAATCCATGGCCAAAATAAAATTCAACGGTCGACGATGCGGTGGCGTTAAGCGTAACCGACGCTCGAGTTCAAAAAAGAGCTGTCGACTTTTCTCATCAGATGTTGCCCAAGAATAATTGTCCAAAATGATGGTTATCGATATTCCCTGACTCTGTTTGTTTGAGCATTCTTTTAAAAATCGCCCTGCGATGTCTTTTACACCCCGATTCTCATCAGTCTCTGCCCCTCCAAGTGACAAACCTGAAAATGTCTCAAGGCCCTTGTTGAATGTATTGGCGACCCACTCCGCACTTTTCGTCGTGTCTTTAAAGATTCCAACCCATTCCGAATTATTCGTCTTATCCAATGAATTGACGGCCTCCACGAAGGGCTCATACTCAACAATTTCATCGTTATGGACTTCTTGAAAGTCTCCGAACAAAACCCAGTTGTTGGGGTCGTTTTGATTTTTGGACGCCTTCCACTCACGTAAGAAGCGTGATTTACCACTTCCAGCGGCTCCGCGCATTAAAAAAACCGACGATTGCTTGGTTTCCATCCATGTATCCAAGTCTTGTGCAACTCGATCCCAGTTCAATCCCGCCTTCATCAATTCGACTGGATGGTTAAATCCGTGTTCTGCTTCAGCCAAATCGGTTGAACTGGACTCTACTTTGCTCAGCTTGGGTAAGATGATGAGGTAAACCACAGCTAGGGCAAACCCACCAATATGGAGCCAATTAGAAAGCTCAACTTCATTAGCAATACTGAAGAGCATCGCAACTCCCAGCAACACCCATGATAAGACCGCTACAAACACTCCTGTCATCAATTGCTGAGGACGACTGGACCCCTTTACTATTTGCGCAATAACCTTTCCAATTACCCATGAAGGCGACAGCGTAAACACACTCGCGAGTCCGAGTTCCAAAACGTAGTAGCTCAATTTTCCATCGGGTTCTGCCACCAGATTGGATGAGAAAAACCAGACGTATGCAGCCAAATATGCCGATTGAATCAATCGGGAATAGTTGGACATTTCATTCACCGACCAATCCTTCATGAATTTCCACATGGCGATGTAGGTAAAGATCATCGCGATTATGGGTGGAAGGAAAATAATCCCAGCAGTCCAAAGCATCGCCGAAGGACTCCATATGTATTCATTCAATACCGGTGCCATTTCCCCTGCAGCCCAAAAAGTGGCATTGACCATGATGGCCGAACAAACAATCGCAAACGCATTTTTTTTGGCATGAAGCGCAGTCTGCCAGTCCCGTACATAGAAAAATTCTCCTTCAGAATAATCAAACAAACCCAACGCAGTCAGGACGAGGAATGAAACGACCATCCCTAAAAGAAGCAGCCAAATGACGTGGGTACTGGTCTCCGTTTTATCTGTTTTAAATCCTTCCAAGTAATTCTCAAAAACGAGTGATTTCGCACCCGAATCGAATCGCTCTACCCGCAATCCCAGGTAAATCACATCGGATGAAAACTCCTGCTTCTGTTCCATCGTCAACAGGAACACCTCATCCGTATCATAATAAGTGAGTAGCTCATTCCACTCATCAGCAGACATCGCCCTCAAACAAGACGCATCTTCCAAATCACAGGGAACAACGCCACTTAGCTCATGGGGTCTGATGATGTAAGCGGATGTTTCACTCCCTAGGAAATCAATCAAGACATTGGTCAATTCCAAGTTTGCATCAGAAGTGCTCATGAGCATAAAGACTCCGTTATCACGGTATGGCCCCTTCCTCGACTGACACGGCATATCGATAAATTCTCCAACCAAATCCTCTGCAAGCACTTCGCCAGCATCGTCGATAAAATGATAATCAGTACGCTGAGATGTCATTGCACCGAATGATGGAAACACTCCATTCATATTCGCTGCCGAGTTCTCACGCCCCACATTCAACTCCTTGATCAAGCGTTCAAAACGCACGGAATCATCATAGCCACCGGAAATAATCCGAGCTTCCCATTCAGTCAAACTATCCAGAGCGGCATTACACTCGTACCAACTATGAAGCGTACTGCCGCTGTAAAAGGTCATTACTTCGGCCTTTTTGAGCAATAGAGAATCAATCTCTTCGGCAGCGTTCAGACTAGGCAGGATGCAAAAAGTGGCCCACAATAAATAAGCATAAAGTCTCATCAAGTTCCAAATTGAAGTGTCTGTGACGTCACGTGATCATTCCATTTTCTGCGGGGAAACTACAAAAATCAACACGAAGACAACGATATCATTTTGATCATATGCAGAAACTGAAATTGAAATCATAAAGTCAGCAAAGGCAATTTTGATTTCCATGATTATTGAATCAACTTACCGTCAAAAGGATAGTAGAAATGAAATCACAAGTCTTCTCTTTAACCGCAGGCATTTTCATCATGGCCCTGATCGGGTGCAAAACCGGGACAGATTGCCTAGAAGAATTGAAAAAAACGCATCAAACCATGACGGCCGCCTTTGAAGAAGCAGACTCTTCGAATTTTGTAGGGAGCATCTCCTCCGCAATTCAATCAGCTCGATGCGTTGAAGAGGCGGATGATGTACTTGAAGCCCAAAAAATCGATGGTCGACGGATCATGGAGAATATTAACGAAATGTCTTCTGGTCTTTCCTGCCGATGCTACAATGCACGACTGAAAGCAGTGTTTGAAACGATGTCCTTGGGAGAAGAAATGGCGCTTGAATCCTGGAGGTCAGCTTATGCAGAATGGAATACCATTATCAAAACAACAGGCTCGTCAAATCTGAGTACTTACTTAAAATCCTGCACCGCGAAGGACGCTTCATCGATTGCCTCCATGCGGAGTCAAGTTGAGATATGGAATGGATATCATGAAGCAGGCTCTATTATGGACGACGTCGAGGATGCCCTCAACGGACTGATCTCAACTGGACAAGGGATCATCAATCGATTGATTGAAAAAATAGATGAAGTTGATGATCAGGAATAAAGAATAACATACCGTTCAATCACCGTCAAAGCCGAATCGGAGACCGACCGTCGAACCCAAGTCAATGGGTTCGAGTCCCGCATGGGGGTCGCCGTCCCATCGTATGCCCAAATTCCATTCCAGACTGATTTGGTCGATGATTCCCACATCCCAAGTCCATTCAAAAAAGAACCGAGAATCTTCCCATTGCTGTATATCGGATTGCGCATATGCGGTGTAGCGCATATTCACATTTTCACTCAACATCCATCCTCCAGACAACACCAAGCTGTTGCGTAAAATATTCGTTGGCGGAATTTCAAGCTCAGGATTGTAGCGTTCGGCTTCCCAGAAAGCCCCCCAGCTCACTGAACCCCACCCCCTATTACCGTTCCAAATCCTCCGCTTCACACCACCTCCTATCAGATTTCTAGAAGTCATCAGCAGAACATCATTTGCAGAGGTTTGAACAAAACTGAACCCTTGCAACCGATCCAGGTTTCCAAACTCCAATCGAACATGGGCAAATGAACTGCTCTGAATGGATTGACCATCCTCCGCCAGACGGTTCCATGAACCGACCACTTTTAAAGCCGTTCGTCCCCAATCTAGGGTCATTCCAGCATCAGTTGAAAGGTCAACCACATCACTGTTTCCTGAGGACACATCACCGCTTATGCCTGCAGTCCAGATAAAGCCACTGTCACCGGCAAGCATGAGGGTTTCGGTGTTTACAATCGTCTGTGACATCACCAAAGACGAGTAAGTCAAAGCCACTGTAAGGAGGTGAATTTTTCTCATGCCGTAAAAATGGCACAATTCAACTCAAAATTCACTCCTTCTCGAGAAAGCCTTTTAAAAAGTAAACCACGAAAATTCCTAACAACAGAGGCCACAAGAAGATCATATAGAGCCTTTCAGAAAACTCCACATCCATGTCACACCTCCGAATGACCCATTCTAAGAGAAATGCAACAACCAATCCGGAAAGTAAATAGTAGGGCAATATGTAAAGGAACGTAGCCATGTTATCACAACGCAGTCCGGCCCCAACTTATTGCTAGGTTTGATCAGCGTAATCTTTCAAATACGCGTATGGTGCATTGAGCTTCCCCTCCAACGTCGTCTCGGACGCCGCATTCAAAATCCCATCCGCATCCCCTAGCAAAAGAAGTGGAATCACGTGCTCCATCAACTCCCGACCAAACCCCTCTGACGCATCCCGTGGAAGTTCACAAGGCAGGTTATCGACTGCCAGAACCGTGATGCCCTCGGGATGATCAAATGTACACTCTTGTTCGTTACCTGCGTGGTACCCGTACAACGGATTTTCAATGGTCGACGGCCGGAGTGTACACGCCACCGGCCCATCGATGTCGCATGAGATGTCTGCGACCACTTTGACCTTCCAATCCGGCGAACGCATATCCGAACGGGTAAACAAAAACGGCGAGCCTTCTGCCCAAAAATGCCCTGCAATGAACAAATCTGCAACGTGCGCAAAGCGTGGAAAGGTGCTTTTGAAATCCATCGGGTCAGACACAAAATCCCCCATATCAAACGCACCACCGTCCTTGCGCGCATTGTAATCCCCCACATCCAAGTGAGTAAAGACCGGCTCGGGATAATCCATCCTCAAAAAATCATCCGGATGAACGGAGCGCAATTTCATGTGGTCCAACACTTCGCGCGCACCCTTACCCACACGGCCATGACCTGTCAACACAATCTTGAAATTCGACGGCAATTTGATGCCCTTTGCACATTCCAACATTTCTTGCAAATCCCGGCAATCGATCGCTTTCGGCAGTTCAAATCCGCCACTACGCAATCCATAGGCACGCAATCCGCTATACGCACCAACCAAACCAGCCCAGCGACCGAACCCAATGATTCGGCGGCCGCTCGGTCGCTTAAGCAGTTCATAATCGATGAGGCGAATCTGCTTTTCCAGAATGGCCGAGAGGAGCTTCGCATTGTACGGCTGAAGCTTATGGGTGTGGCTGAAAAACAAATAGGTCTTGTGCGGGATCAAGTCTTCGATATTGACTTCCTTGACGCCAATGAGCACATCGCAATGGCTCACATCATCCTGCACATCCAATCCTGCAGCACTGTATTCGAGATCACGAATGCGCCTCACGTTGCTGCTTTGGATCGTGATTTTTAACTGTGGAAACCGTTGATGCAACAGTACGCATTGATCAGGCGTCAAGGGGACGCGCTGATCCGGCGGTGTTTTTCCTTCTCGGATCACGCCAATTTCCAATGGGTTTTCAGCAGTATAAGGCACAGGAGAACAGGTAACTTTTCCTAGCCAAGTTACGAAAGCTATGACTCGGATTCGGCAGACCCAACCGAGTTTTCAACGCCTATTCTTGAGCAACAAACGTATACGTAATCGTCCCCGATTGATCGACTCCTGAGGTGGCTTTGAAGGTAGATCGCAGAGCACTTTTCAAGGCGACCTCTTCCATGCAAGCAGCAGCGTCGCCTGCCACCGTCTCCGACACTTCCGCTTGTCTTACTCTTCCGTCCCGGCTCACTTCAACGGCAACCACAATGGTTCCAGCTTGCAAACACATGTATCCTGGAATGGGCAAGTAGGTGTGCTTGCGCAGGGGAATGTCGTAGGAGACGATGACTTGGCCCTCGTATCGTTGGTCCCACTCAGACAAAGTGCTGACTTCTTCGTTGTTTCCATCGTCAGGGACCCCCGCCAATCCGAAGTCCTTTTTTTCTTCAGCGAGACGATCAAATTCCGCCTGCTCAAAAGCACGCAATTCCGCCTCGACGTCCGCTGCCATACGCGCGTCCATGCTCGATGTGGATTGGCGCACATTGGACACCTCTGCGCGCGCATCCCCCACGAGATTGGCCACTTTCTCCTCCATGACTCCGCGAAGTCGCTCCTCCAACGTAGGTTCAGCGCCAGAAGGAAGCGTCACTTCCGAAAATTCTACAGCCACAAAAAGATCCGAACTGGCCTGGGAAACTCCGGCCGGTTGCATCCAAAGCACCACCAATACCAGTGCATGAATGGCTAACGTCAAGGTTAGGGCAACCCAAAAACGATTTCCCGATTCGGCCCCGCTCCACATCAATCCATAACCACGGTGGTTTCCCGACTCCACGTGTCTGCTGTTATGCTGCGATCTCCTCGGAAATAATAAATCCCAGTCTTCGTCACGACTTTGCGGTAACGCACCACCAGATTGCCCGTCCTGACCGTCCGCTCGATGACCAAGCCATTCGGAATGTCGTAGGACTGTTCATGTACACCTTTAGCAACATCCGAGTCAGCCTCCGAAAGTTTATAATCCTCCGGATCTCTCGGCCCAATCTCACGCAAATTGGCGCCCGCAGCCACCTGTTCATTGTATGCACGCTGCCGCGCCTCCTGCTCCCGCTTCGACATCAATTGCGCGTTTTGTTTTTCCAAACGCCTCGCCGCTAACCAACGTTCTTGTGCTCGGGCGTTCGCGTCAGCTCCGAGTCGACGGTATTTTCTGGAGGTGCTTTCAACAATGGCACGCG
>Ga0233450_10005173_pt1 | contig 11410 bp, 8 predicted proteins | sample 011ome_30_FD_189956 | JGI IMG/M metagenome (GOLD analysis project Ga0233450, IMG submission 189956) | Coastal salt marsh microbial communities from the Groves Creek Marsh, Skidaway Island, Georgia - 011501CT (spades assembly) | ecosystem: Environmental > Aquatic > Marine > Intertidal zone > Salt... | reverse complement strand
CTCCAACCAACCAATTGCCTGGTCCATCGTACCGGCATCCCTCATTGTGGGATTGGTGATGCTGGTGCTGTGGGGAGGTTTGGGCGTGCATCAGGCTGTTATTCAAGGAATTGGGACACTTATTTCGGCCCTTATCGCCCACCAAATCTATGTTCGCCGATCTTTCGTGGAAAGGGGAGATCCGGCGCTTGCCTGGGTTGTAGTGATTTGGTCTTTGGTCTTGATGCCCAGAAGCCTTGAGCTGCAGGAAGCGATTTGGACTTGGGCTGCTTTGATTTTTTCCGGATTGAGCCTCCATGTGGCGCTGTTATCGCATCGCCAGCCCAGTACCAGTGGAATTCAGTTTCGTTCAGGGGCGTTGGCGGGATTGGCCATCGCTTGTGACCCGACGCAATGGGGAATTGTCGTTGCATTGCTATTGGTGCAACTCAATACGCGTCCTGCCATTTTGCGCGAATGGTTGATGCTGGTTTTGGGACTGATTTGGACCGCGTGGGGATTGAATCTGGGCCTGCCTTGGTTGCTGCCAACATCGTTTCTCAATCCCATGCAACTCCCGCAATTTCCGTTCGAGAATCTTTGGCTATGGGGGGTATTGTTCTGGGCTTTGGTGGGTGGAATCTTGTTGCTGACGGAACAGGCGCAGCAAACACTGCGCATTCAAAACACCCGATTGAATACGCTGTTGTTTTTCGCCAGCATGGCAATCTGCTCGACGGTTCATTGGGACCTTTCTGGCTGGTTTAATGTTCAAATTGTGGCGCTCCAAAACACGCCCATATTGGCCATGGGGATCGCCTTTTTTACGGTTCAAATCATTCCCAAACGTGATCGGTACGGCACTTCCAATCCGGCTTGGGCGGAGCCGGTGTTTTGGATTTTTGTTGGTACACTGTTGGTTCTTTTTGCTTCGCCGCTGCTTCGGTGATTTCGGAAGTTTCCCGACCTTCGTGCCATGAAATTTGGAGTGGTCACTTTTCCCGGCTCGAATTGCGACATGGACATGGTCCATGCGCTGGAGCACGATTTGGGTTTTTCAGTGGTGAAATTGTGGCATAAAGACCACGATTTGCAAGGCGTTGATGTGGTCGTCCTGCCTGGAGGGTTTAGCTACGGGGATTACCTCCGAAGTGGAGCCATTGCCCGTTTTTCTCCGATTATGGAATCAGTCGTTGCCCATGCCAACCGCGGCGGACGGGTTTTCGGGGTTTGCAACGGATTTCAAATCCTCTGTGAAACGGGTTTGCTTCCGGGAGCCTTGCTCCACAACGAAAGCCGCAAGTTCATTTGCAAAAACGTCCACTTGAAGCCGGTTTCACGGGTCGCGCCCGTTTCGCTCGGGTGCCCAACCGAACAACCCCTCCAAATTCCAATCGCTCACGGTGAGGGCAATTACTTCATCGATTCAGACGGCTTAAAAGCATTAGAAGATCATGACCAAATCCTCTTCAAATACTGCGACGAGTCGGGGGATGTCAACCACTGGTCCAACCCGAATGGAGCTGTGGCGAATATCGCAGGTGTGGCAAACAAAGCCATGAACGTTTTCGGCATGATGCCGCATCCGGAACGTGCAGCGAGTGCCGATTTGGGAAATACGGATGGCGCGGCCATCTTGCAAGGTTTGGCTTCTTTGGTGGAAGCTTAATGCGCTTTGTTTGAAAAAGTTGCCTTTCCGTGCACAGCTCGTGAACATGATTGCGTTTAGTTTTGTTTGACTCAGACAGGTGCAATAAGACCCTACGCCATGAATCACTTCCCAGCAGGCCCCCATCTATCCCGCATTCTCGAGCCCAAAGACTTGAGGGAGCAATTCAAAATCGAGGACCTGCCTGCCGTTTGTGACGAACTGCGGCAATTCATCGTGGACGTGGTATCCGAAAAAGGCGGGCATTTTGGTGCAAGTTTGGGCGTAGTCGAACTCACGGTAGCCTTGCACTACGCATTCAATACGCCAGAAGACCAGATTGTTTGGGACGTGGGACACCAGGCCTACGGTCACAAAATTCTGACCGGACGCCGAGATCAATTTCACACCAATCGCCAGTACGGTGGCATCAGTGGTTTTCCAAAGCGCAGCGAGAGTCCTTACGATACGTTTGGTGTAGGACACAGTTCAACTTCCATCTCTGCTGCGTTGGGAATGGCTGTCGCCAGCAAATTGGACGGGCGCAAAGACAAAAAACACGTGGCCGTCATCGGTGATGGTGCCATGACTGCGGGGTTGGCTTTCGAGGGGTTGAATCACGGCGGTGCTGAAGATGCCAACTTGCTTGTCATCTTGAACGACAACTGCATGTCCATCGACCCGAATGTTGGCGCACTCAAAGAATACCTCACGGACATCACGACGTCCAAGGCGTACAACAAAGTCAAAGATGAAGTGTGGCATTTGCTCGGACGCATCTCCAAGTTTGGACCGAACGCTCAGGCCGTTGCGCAAAAAGTGGAATCAGCCGTCAAGTCTGCGTTGCTCAAGCAATCCAATTTGTTCGAGTCGCTCAACTTCCGGTATTTCGGTCCTGTAGACGGTCACGATGTAGAACACGTGGCCCAAATCTTGAATGACATCAAGGACATTCCGGGCCCCAAACTCCTGCACTGCGTTACGGTGAAAGGAAAAGGATACGCGCCCGCTGAATCCGGAAGCGCCACGACATGGCACGCACCGGGACTCTTCGACAAGTCCACCGGTGAAATCAAAAAGTCAACGTCAACCGCACCCAAGCCACCGAAATTTCAAGACGTTTTTGGACACAGCATCATCGAATTGGCAAAGAAGGACGCCCGCATCGTGGGTGTGACGCCGGCTATGCCTTCGGGATGTTCCCTAAAATTCATGTTGGATGAGATGCCCGATCGGGCATTTGATGTGGGCATCGCCGAACAGCATGCAGTGACGTTCTCTGCGGGTATGGCGACGCAAGGCAAAGTGCCGTTTTGCAACATTTACTCCAGTTTTATGCAACGCGCATACGACCAAGTGATTCACGATGTGGCACTGCAAAATTTGCATGTGGTGTTCTGCTTGGACCGAGGTGGCGTAGTAGGCGCGGACGGACCCACGCACCACGGCGCTTACGATTTGGCTTACATGCGTTGCATCCCCAACATGGTGGTGGCGGCCCCTATGGACGAAGTTGACCTGCGGAACATGATGTACTCTGCTTCCCAAAAGCACAATGGCCCCTATTCGATTCGCTATCCACGTGGTACCGGACACATCGTCGATTGGAAGCAACCGTTTGAAGCGATTCAGCTCGGCCAAGGGCGTCGTCTCCGCAATGGCCAGGACTTGGCCATTTTGAGCATCGGCGCCATTGGAACGCAAGCCACGGAAGCTTGTGAGGCACTCGAAAACCGAGGAATCAGCGCTGCACATTACGACATGCGTTTTGTGAAGCCGTTGGATGAAATGATGTTGCACGAAGTGTTTGGCAAGTTCAAACAGGTGATCACCCTCGAGGACGGCTGCGTTGTGGGCGGTTTTGGTAGTGCTGTTTTGGAATTCATGGGCGACCAAGGGTACCAGGCGTCGATTCGAAGGTTGGGACTGCCAGACCGTTATGTGGAGCACGGCACCCAAGCAGAATTGTATGCGGAAAATCATTACGATGCCGCTGCCATTGTGACCACAGCAGAGGAAATGCTCGCCGCTTCACAGGGCGCGTCGGCATCACAAAGTGCATAACATGGATGGTTCAGATCTGACTTCTCCGATACGAAACCGTGTTGAAGAGAGCGGATTGAAGACGCTTGACTTGGACACGTTGATTCCAAGAGAACCCACCCTGCCATTCGATTTGGCTGATTTTCTTGAGCATGGATTGATTTTAAAGGAAAAATCCTTCCGCGAAGGCATGAAAACCATGGAGGAATCTCAATGGATGAATCGTCCTGTGGCCGTTTTTTGTTCGGCAGATGCGATCATTCCGGACTGGGCATGGATGTTAGCCACCTCGAAATTGACCGCCCTCGGTGCTCAAGTATGGATTGGACGCGAGGCGGATATAGCCGAAAAACGGCTGCTCCATGCCATTGAACAAATGGATGTCGAAGTTTTTCGCGACGAGCGTGTTGTCGTAAAAGGCTGTTCAACCGGAACGACCGCAGCGGGATTGGCCCATGTCATTCAACGGTTGCAACCCGTCGTGAAGTCCATTTTTTACGGAGAGCCCTGCTCGACCGTTCCCGTGTATAAACGCCCTTCACAATCCCGTTGATTTCGGAGCTCTGTTGGTACCTTCGAGGCATCACACTGGACCGAAACCAACATGATCACTGCTCCATCTGACCGCAAGCTGTTTCTCATTGATGCTTATGCCTTGGTTTTCAGGGCCTACTATGCCTTCATGAAGAATCCGCGAATCAATTCGAAAGGGTTGAATACCAGCGCGATTTTTGGCTTCACGAATGCCCTGTTGGAAGTCATTCGAAATGAGTCGCCCACCCACGTAGCGGTCGTGTTCGATCCGCCAGGTGGCAGCTTTCGCAACGAAACGTATGCGGAATACAAGGCAAACCGCAGTGAGACTCCAGAAGACATCAAACGTTCCGTTCCTTGGATCTATCAAGTCCTCGAAGGCCTGAACATTCCCTCCATTGTGGAGGCGGGCTATGAAGCCGATGATGTCATCGGGTTTCTTTCCAAACAAGCCGCTCAGGATGGCTTTGATGTGTACATGATGACGCCGGATAAAGACTTTGGCCAGTTGGTGACTGATTCGATTCGGATGTACAAACCCGGCCGAGGAGGAAGTCCTGCGGAAGTTTGGGGGCCGGATGAAATTCGAGAGAAGTTCGATGTAGACGAACCGCTTCAAGTCATCGATTTGCTCGGCATGATGGGAGACAGCGTCGACAACATCCCTGGAATTCCAGGAGTAGGCGCCAAAACCGCTTCCAAGCTGATCCGCCAATACGGAAGTTTGGAAGGAGTGATCGCACATGCATCTGAGCTCAAAGGCAAGTTGCGCGATCGCGTCGAAGAAAATGTGGAGCAGGCACTGTTGTCGAAAGAGTTGGCTACGATTTGTTTGGATATTCCCATGGAGTGGAGCTGGGACGCCATGAAAATGGCTGATCCTGATCCTGAGAAGCTGCGAACCACACTCGAAGACCTTGAGTTTCGGACTTTGTCGCGTCGCATATTGGGCGATGCATCTTCGGTTTCCGGTGCCGAAAACCTCGCTCCAGCGAAACCCGCAAGCGCTCCTGAATCAGCGCAACTCGATTTGTTTGGAACCCCTGCAGGGACGAATGACGAAACAGGAGTTTTCAATTCAGAAGCCGCGGATGATGGATTCACTTCCATTGCCGACGTCAACCCCACCTACCGCTTTGTCCAAACCCTAAAAGAGCGGGAGGAGATGATTGAAGCACTGACCGCGGCTTCGGTTTTCGCCTTCGACACCGAGACGTCATCATTAAACACCCTCACCGCTGATTTGGTGGGAATTGCTTTCTCAACAGCTGCTGGTTCAGGCTGGTGGGTCCCTGCCCAAACTGCGGATTGGACAGAACAAGCGTTGATCGAGGCATTGCAGCCCGTTTTCGCCGACCCGGAAAAGGAAGCGGTTGCTCACCATTTCAAGTTTGACTACAAAATTCTGGCACGGCGTGGCCTGGCCTTTCACAACAAGACCTTCGATACCATGGTCGCGCATTACCTCATTCAGCCTGAAGCCTCGCACAAATTGGACCGATTGGCGGAAACCGAGCTGGGATACGCGACGATTCCCATTACGGCTTTGATCGGAAAAGGAGGGAAAGACCAAAAATCCATGGCGGATTTGCCCATTGCCTCCCTCACCGATTATGCCTGCGAAGATGCCGATGTGACCTTGCAGCTGCGCAATCGGTTTTTGCCGCAGCTGGAACACGTCGCAGCCGAAAAATTGTTCCGGGAAGTGGAAATGCCTTTGGTCCAAATTTTGGCCGATATGGAGCTTGAAGGCGTTCGCATTGATGCGCCGGCGTTGGCTGATTATAGCCAAAACCTGGGCCAACAAATTGATGCCTTGACCGTGGAAATTCAAAACCATGCTGGCCAAGAATTCAACATTGACAGCCCCAAGCAACTCGGTCCCATTCTGTTCGAAACGTTGGAAATCAAGGCCAAAGTCAAGAAAACCAAAACCGGACAGTACCCCACCGGAGAAGATGTCCTTGAAAAAATACGTGACGCGCACCCGATTGTCCCTGCAGTGCTGCGTTATCGCAAGCTGAAGAAACTGAAGTCCACCTACGTGGATCCGCTGCCCACGCTCATTCATCCTGAAAGCGGCCGCGTCCATACTACGTATCAACAAACGGTGGCAGCGACCGGTCGATTGAGCTCAAAGGATCCAAATCTTCAGAACATCCCCATCCGAACTGAAGAAGGCCGCGCAATTCGCGAGGCGTTCATTCCTCGAGATGAAAACCACGTGCTACTCGCAGCAGATTACAGCCAAGTCGAGCTGCGGATTGCTGCAGCCTTGAGCAAAGATTCCGGATTAGTGGACGCATTTATCAAGGGCGACGACATCCACACGGCCACTGCTGCCAAGGTGTTCGGCGTGACATCCGATGAAGTTGACCGAGAGATGCGCAGCAAGGCCAAGGCTGTCAACTTCGGCATTCTATACGGGCAAGGCGCATTTGGATTGGCACAAAACCTCGGCATTCCGAGGCGCGAGGCAAAAGAAATCATCGATGCTTACTTTCTCCAATTCGCTCAATTGAAAGCATTCACAGCCTCGTGCGTAGAATCGGTGCGCGAAAAAGGTTACGCCGAAACGGTCCTCGGGCGCCGGCGTTACCTCCCGGACATCCAATCGAACAACGCCACCGTCCGTGCATTTGCAGAACGAAACGCGGTCAATGCTCCGATCCAAGGATCGGCCGCGGACATCATCAAAGTGGCCATGGTTCGGATGCAAAAATCATTGGCTTCCAGCGGACTGAAATCCAAAATGATCATGCAGGTGCACGATGAATTGGTCTTCGATGTGCCGAAAGAAGAAGTGGACACGCTTCAAGGCTTGATCGCCGAGGCCATGTCCGGAGCGGTAACTTTGGATGTGCCGTTGGTGGTGGATATGTCGACCGGTTCCAACTGGTTGGAAGCACATTGAATTCCATTCATTTGCGATAAACATCGCAGTGTGCGGAACTTTTTTGACTCGTATCCGTAAAGGTGTCCGGTGAGAGGCAAATTGGGCTTCAATATCCAGACTAATAACCATGCGTTTCAATCAACGAATTCAAGCACTTCCCATCCTCATCGGAATGGGTGCATTTTTAGCCACCGGTTGCGGTGGAAGCCAAGACGAGCATGCCGGCCACGATCACAGCAATGAGACGGAAGTGGTAGAAGGCATGGATGCCGATGGCATGGCCGTGACCTCCCGCCAAAACACCTTGACGAAGATTTTCCACGCCGCGCCATCCCCGATGGAAACGGCATCGCTCATCAAGCGCAGCGGGGCTCATTTCCACGCAGACGCATTGAATGGCGCAGACCGCGCGAGCGAGTACACCACCAGTGATGCACAAGCCATCAACCTCGGGATTTACGGAGCAGATCTCAGCTATGCCACCATTTTCGAAGAGAATTCGGCCAGTTTGGAATACCTGTCAGCCATCAAGGATTTGGCGGAGCAATTGGGCGTAAGCGACGTTTTGAGCGATGAAGTCATGGCCGAAGTAGAAGCCAATCGCGATGACCGTGAAGTGTTAATTGACATCGTGTCGGATACATTTTATGCGCTGAACGAACAACTCAAATACAACGGTCAAGAAGACCTTGCCGGGTTGGTCGTTGCAGCGGGTTGGGTCGAAGGCATGTACCTCGCCACCCGTCACCTGAATGAAGCGCCACAAGAGTTGAAAACCCGCATTGCTGAGCAAAAATTGGTTCTCAATGATGTCATGAACCTTTGCGGCAGCTACGAGCAAACACCCGCGCTGACTGGGCTCCTCACTTCTATGAAAGCCATCGAGGCTGCATACGAGGCGGTGGGCACGACAGAAGGTGAGGGCACAACAACCCGCGAAGAATCCGGCACCTTTGTCGTCGGTGGAGGCCCAACTTTCACTGCAGATGACGCAGCAATTGGGGCCATCGCCTCCGCAGTCGAGACCGTTCGAAACGGGTGCATTCAATAAAAGCCTAGAAGTACGATGAAGCATACGATAATCCTCCTTTTGGCCTTCGGGCTGTTCGCGACCACTGCCGACGCGCAGTGCCGTTCGTTCACGAAAAAGAATTGCCTCTCCTCATTGGATGGGTACATTCAAAATGACAATTACAACAGTGCCATCTTGATTCCAGGTGATGAAGCTGAGCTGATGCTCACCTTCCTGGCCGGTCAAGATTACCGTTTGATTGTTTGCGGACATCCCGTGTTGGGTGAGATTGCCTACGAAATCAACGACAGTCGCGGCAAGCGGTTGTTTGATAGCAGCAAAAACGCGCCCGACGTGAACTACGTCGATTTCAAAGTCGAAACCACGCAGCAGCTGCAAATCCACGTGCAAGTACCGGAATCAAAAGCGGCCATTCAGCACGAAGGTTGTGTGACCGTTTTGGTCGGCTCGAAGAGCTGAAGAAGCGAAACACCCGCATTGAAAACGGCCGCGAAATCGCGGCCGTTTTTCATTTCAATGAAGTTCGACGATTCAGCCGCAAAAGCTCAGCGCACCATCAGTTGTTCTGTGATTCGGCGTCCCTCCGCCTCCACCTGAATTAAATACGTTCCAGCAGGCCACACGGCGGCAGGCAAGTCAAAGCGTTGTGCGCCCATACCGAGAGATCCCTCGTAACCCTTCCAAACGAGGCGACCCGCAACATCCAAGGCCCGAATCGATATAGCTTCATACGGGCGCGATGTCGTAAATTCCAAGGTGGCATCTGCCGAGGCCGGATTTGGATAAACTTGCAGCGCCAAACCATTCATGCGTTCTCTTTCCAACACATCGGCTGGTGTAAGCACCTCGATGTTGATGTCATCCAAAAAGATGTTGTTGCCCAACCGACTTTCGAACTCAAACATCAACCGAAAATTTTCCGTGAAAAATTGAGTGTAGGGGATGCTCAGTACGTACTCGTTCCATTCCTCAGGCCCGCTTGGGGTGAAAACAAACGGATGTGGCGGTGCTGAAGGAAGGTCGGTAAAGCCCCGATGCATGCGACGCAAGCTCCAGGTTTCTCCGCAATTGGGCGATGCGTATACCTTCAGGCGATCATCCGTATCATCCTCGTCCTCATCTGTACCCTTATAACAATAGGCCCATTTGTACGAAACTTGAATCTCCGCCGCTTCCGACATGTCCATGGAACTGGTGATGAGTTGATCGCGATTGAATTCCACGTTGTTCGACCAATTGTGAATGCGCAGGCTTTGCTCACCGGAGTATGCCGCGACACCTGTAAGTTCCCATCCGTCTCCATCATTCGAAACGTCGACCATGAACCAATCCTCACCCAATTCCTCGGCCTCGAAACTGTCCTGAAAAGGCGTTTCCATGGCACCCATTTCCAAGACTTGGATAAATCCTGACTCCGTGAGTGAAACCTCATCCGTGCCATTCGACACCGTAAGTGTCACATCGAAAACGCCCGGCCCGTCGAACGTGTACCACGGCGATTCCCCCGCTGCTGTTCCGCCATCACCGAAGCTCCAAGCCCAACCCGTCATGCCGTGGTAGCTTTCATCGAAGAATTGGATGGAATCCCCAACACAAATGGTCTGACGCGTTGCAGAAAACTTGGCCTCACACAAAATGGGTTCTTGATTGACGCCGGTCTCTTCGAGATTTTCTGGAGTCCACAGTTGGTTGCGCTGCGCGGTGCTGCTATTCATAGCCGCCCGCATGCGTTGGCGCTGACCTTCCGTAAACATCCGCCCACAATACGAGTATTCCATGTAATTCTGGACATTGTCCAATGAACCGCACGTCTCACCATTCACGTTACACGATGTCCAACCGCTGGTCAATGGCGTGTCGTCCACGTTGTCATCCATGTCGCAATTATCCGGGTCGCCGGGACTGTTGGAATTGCCCCACGTATGGCGCAAATTCATCCAGTGTCCCGCTTCGTGGGTCAAGGTGCGTGAGCGGTAATTGTTGCTGGTCCCAATATTGCCTGTGTAATCGTGGGCGACAACTATGCCATCGTTTCCAGCTCCTTGATTGCTGTTCACAGAACTTGGATAGAGGCTGTAGCCAGCGGCTCCGTTGGCATTTTCCACCACCCAAATATTCAGGTAACTGTTGCGTGGCCATTGGATCAAGTCCTTTACATCGCCGTCGCCGATGTACGTAAGCGGTGAAACAATGCGGTTGATCCCGGTATGGCAATTTCCATCCGGATCAATTTGAGCCAAACGAAACTCGATTTCCGTATCACTTGCGATGTCCTCAAAGTCGGCGATCACGTCGGCTGTGTCCGGGTTGAGCTTTCGGAAATCTCGATTCATAACCTCGATGCCACTGTAAAGTTGCGCATCGCTGATGTTCTCCGGTCCGTTGTAATGGATGACATGGTATACGACCGGGATGATGATCAATTCATCACGATTGGCGTCACTAAACGCACTCGTTTCATTTTCCAATCGCGCTTCATCCCGCATGGCTCGATCACGCTCTTCAGGATGCGCATTGAAATAGGCTTGTTCCATCATCCATTGCCCACAATAACGGATGCCATCGGTATCCGATTGGCTCCAACCGCTCGTCGATGTCATCAACAAAACAGCCAAGGCGCACACACCACACAAGTTCTTCAACATGGTTTTCAATTCTTGGGTCCGCAAAATACCACTTTTTCCAGGGGATTCCGTAACGACAAGTCCCAGCATGTATTTTTACATCCATGAAGCACAGCACATTCATCGCCGCTTTGATTTCTTTGAGCACATTCGGTTGCCAATCTGGCAACGAGACTGCCAAAAGCGCGAGCCACCCTCAAGTCCAAGAAATTTCCATCCTCAAGCTGGATTCCCTTCAACAAGCACTCCCGAATGCCATTCTACTCGACGTGCGATCGGATGAAGAATGGGACGCTGGTCATCTGGCTGGAGCGTCTTACATCTCTTACGATTGGGATCATCGACTCGAGCCATTGAAAGCCTTGCCCGAAGACCGGCCCATTCTCGTTTATTGCGAAGCCGGAGGGAGAAGTGGGGTCATCACAGAAGAACTGCGCATTATCGGACATCCTTACATCATTGACCTCATCGGCGGCATTAGCGAATGGACCGAAGCCGACCTTCCCGTCGTATTCGGCAAGCCCGTTGCGCTGCCTTAAGCCTTTTCTGAGGTTCGGTCAATTCACAGCAGGCTCCAATCTGAAGCCCACATCGGATATACCGGGCAGCGGATCCACCCGCATGCCGTGGCCAATGCGGATGGCGTAATCACC
>Ga0233450_10005172_pt1 | contig 11411 bp, 7 predicted proteins | sample 011ome_30_FD_189956 | JGI IMG/M metagenome (GOLD analysis project Ga0233450, IMG submission 189956) | Coastal salt marsh microbial communities from the Groves Creek Marsh, Skidaway Island, Georgia - 011501CT (spades assembly) | ecosystem: Environmental > Aquatic > Marine > Intertidal zone > Salt... | reverse complement strand
TTCTTTCTTTCTTTCTTTCTTTCTTCTTTGATGAATGAGAAAAAGGATGAGATGATTTTTGTGATGATGTGTTTGTTGTTGAAAGAAAAAAAAATAAATCGCAAAAAAACACATAAAGAAGAGAGAGAAGAGATCTCTCTCTCTCTCTTACCTTGCTTCATTTTTTACCACCCGCCTCTCTCGTCTTTTTTCTGAGCTCTTCGGGTTTGTTTGCAGCAAACATTCGATAAAAGTATATATAAGTTATCATTTACACGACGACAGAGAGAGAGAGAGAGAGAGAGAGAGAGAGAACAATAAAGAGAGAGAGAAGAGAGAAAGAGGAAATCTTTCTTCTCTCTCTCTTTTTGTAAATCCAAAATCAAATCCGCTGACGTTTTGCGCGCTCGACGGCAGTTTGACGGCGGCCAACCCGGGCGTCCCGTTCAAATGACGAACAACGCGAATATCGATGTTCAGCAGCTCAACAGTAACAACAGTCCGAAATCCTCCTCAAATATCATGATAGGAGGAGGAGGCCAGAAGTTTTTCGCCTCGAAATGGCTGACGTTACTTCTGTCTCAGTTGGTGATGGTCTCCTCGGGCGCCTTGTATTGTTTCCCTTTATACTCGCAAACTATGAAGGAGAGATTAAATTTGACGCAAGAGCAGTTGACGTTTATTGGTACGTGTGGGAATTTCGGGGCGTTCTTCTCTGTTTTAGGCGGGATGTATTTCGATCGATTCGGGAGTAAAGCGACGTTGTTCTTGGGAGGAACGTGTAAAGTGATTGGGTTCGGAATGACGACGATGATTTTACGAGGGATTATTTTTCCGCAAACAGTGTTTTTCTCGAGCGTGGCTGCGTACATTATGGGGACGGGTTGCTCGACGAGCTTGACTGCCGCGTTGGGGGCGAATTACGCGAATTTTACGGACAAGACGCAACACGGGAGATTAGTCGGTTTAATCATGGCATTTTTTGGTTTATCGAGCGGCGTTTTTAGTATAGTTTTTGACGTGTTTTTCATGAACACCACCGCCGGAAGTGATATTGGGAAGAATAGCGTAGCGTTCGTGCAGTTCTTGGCAGTTTTTTGCGGCGGCGTTGATATTTTATGTTCCACTGTCGTCGGCGTTCCGAGAGGATTCGCTTTGCCGTCTTCATCCGCTTTGGATGAAATAAACAGTAATAACGCTATGAATATAAATAACGAAAGTAGTAGGAGTGTAGCGTCGATGACGGACGATGTTAAACGAGCATTTGTCACTGGAAATTTAACTGTCGACGATCGTTTGCGTTGGAGCTTGACGATTACGGCAATAGGCGCGGTACACGTCGCGGTTTCAGGGTACTTGGCGCACCAATTTGGATCGCAAGCGACGTCCCCGCTTGCGTTGTTTATTTTTGCGTGCATCGCGTACTCGTTGTATCGCGTGACGATGTTAGGCACAAACTCGTTATTACATCATAAGAGTGAATTAGTCGCCGCGAGTTCGGTGGTTTCGACGGATCAAAAGTCGTCGGAAATGAAATCGATGGACGACGTAGAAAATCCGCAAGGTACTAATAGCAACGCTTCAAGCAGAATGACAAACTTGTCACCGACAGAGGTTTTACAGGAGATGAACTTTTATTTACTCTTCGTCGCACTCATGTTCTCGCTCGGGTCTGGCGTCACGGTGATTAACAACTTGACGCAAATCGCGAAAGCATTCGGAGAGAATTTGCCGAGTTCGATGCCGTTGACGCTTCTGAAAATGTTTGCATGCACAAACACGTTAGGTCGATTACACGCTGGTTATTGGAGCGATAAGTTATCCAAGCGACCTTTGGATGGTAGCGGCGTGAAAGAATCGCATTCATCGCGAAAGCTACGCACTTTGGGAGGATCTTCTTCGAATATCGTTTCGAGCTTTATGTCAAACTTTGACACCTCCGGGCGCGTCGGTCGCGTTCGGTTTACGTCGTTTTTAATCGTCGGCGCATTTTTTGGTATGATTGCGTGTTGGACCGCGTCGGAGGATATGCCGAGTAGTGCTTTAGCTTTAACTTTAACCACTGGATGTGCAGTCACAGGTTGGTTTTACGGCGCTTTGTTTTGGTCCATGCCGACGGTGACGATTGATGTCTTTGGACCGAAACATTTCGGCGCCAACCGAGGTTTGGTTGGTTTAGCGCCCGCTCTTGGTGGGTATCTCATGAGCACAAAGATAGCAGGTGCGGTGTATCAGTACTCCGCCGTTTTTGATGAAGGATGGAAGTGCACGTCCGGTCGCGTGTGTTACGCGCAGGCTTTTTTTATCAATACGATTCTCGTAGTCATCGCGTATTGCTCGGTTTTACTTTTGTGCAGAAGAAGAAACGAATGACCTACTCGTCGTAACTATTAGGTATTTTTATTATTATGGCAATAAATATATTACAAGCTTCCTGAATATGTAGTGTGTTGCTGTTACGTGTTGTTATTGATGTTGTTGTATATTTATACATACTATATATCTAGCGAAGAAAACGTACGCAAAACGCGATTCATTAATCCCATCCGCACAATTTTGGTCGTATGACCTTCTCAAACACGCCAAACGCCTCGTCCGTGGATTCGGGTAACACCGTCGGTAACAACCCGCCGTTAACTCGAAACGTGATTAGAAAAGAGTTTGTCACGGTTGCACTTACGGTTTTCGGATTCACCACGATCGCTTCAACTTGCATCACGATATCTCTTTCAATATCATTCCCGCTTTCGAACACGTTTGTCTCTTTCAGTTCTAGAGTTTTCTTATCGAACTCTCCGGGTTCGCCGACGTGGATGATGTGCGCTCGAAACCTCAACAAATCGCCAACCTCGACTGGCGCTCTAAAATCCACGTCCGACATGTTCACGAAAAGTGGAAACGTACCCGCAAACGTGTACGCGTTCGCTAACGCCAATTCAAATCCACGCCGTAACAAAAATCCACCAAATATCCGCCCGGATAAGTTCACCTGCTGCGGTTGCGCGACGAACAAATTTTCGTGCACCGTCTGCGAAGTCAAAACTATCTTTGATAATTTCTCGTCCAACACCGCTCTCGAAGGCATCTCTTTTGCCACTCGGGACATTTCCCGCATTTTTTTAACCCATTGTTTACGAAACACTCGCACTTCCTCACGCATGGGCATCTTATCCATCTTTCTGTTCTTCTTCAACTCAATCTGCGCTTTCACTTCGTCGAAGGTTGCTTTCTGCTCCTCGGTCAGCGTCTTCATGTCCAACTGGTTTACCGGCGTCGCTTTACCAGTCACGTTCGACCTCGCCGCGAATGTAAAATCAGCTCGCATTAAGACTTCGCCTTTTTCGTTTTTCAAATCGCATCTGACCACGATCGAGGACGTCCCGACGTACGCCACCGACCCGTGTAAAAACGTCTTTTGGTCTAACCGTAACTTCATAAACTGTCGAATGTTATCCGCGCTCGCGGTCACCGCATTCGGAGGCCTCGTCGCCGGGTCGTTATCGTCTATGTGTGTAAACACGACGTTCCCAGCTAACGAGTCCATATCCTCCAGAACTCGACCGATTCTCGCGGTGTTCCACGGCGTCGCGTAGTCTCTCGCCAACTGTTTATCGTTCTCAAAATCGTACAAAACCACGTGCTCTTTGATTTTCTTCGTTTTTATCAAAGTTTGTTCCGGCGCGTGTGGATGTTCCACGTTCATTTGCTCCAATCGATCGTTCCACAAACGTTTCGTGATTGCGGTTCTTTGGTGCGAAATGTATCCCATTTTTGAACGAGTGGACGTGGAGATATTGTTCGCAGACTTTTGTTTTTGTGTTTTTGTCGTCGTCGTCGTCCATGTGTTGTTATCCACTTTTCCTTGAGTACTAACTGTCGTCCTACTAAACGTCTTTGCTCCTTCTCGATTTTGATATCCGATGAAGAAGGAAGAGAGAGACCTATAACTACTACAACTACTACTGCTACTCGTTTTTGTAGCCGTCTTATCGAAACAACGATAGTTATTCGACGCGGCGGCGTTCATGATGTAGTTCATGAGTGTTTGTGTTCTTCTTCTCATCATCATCATCGTCAAATTTTATATGTGACTTGTGAAGTATTTGGAACGAACGAAAAGTTTTTTTCTTTCAAATGAAAATTTTTTTGTGCTTCACATGAAAGTTTGTCAGAAAATACTCGGAGCTTTTTTCTTTAAAAGCAGCAGACAATAAACATGAACGCATCGTTGACCGGTAAAGGTGGTAAAGGTGGTGGTAATGGTGGTATTAGTGGTTCAGGAGGACTGATTTCGCGCCGGACGACGAGCAATGGCGGCGCGAACTCGTTACCCGGGGAATCGCCATCCAACGAAACGTTCGTCACGCAGACGTTAAAAACAGTCGACGTGTTCAAAAGAAACGACGCTTTAGAAGAGTTTAGCAAAGAAGGCTCGAACAAAGGCGGCGTGTTGACGCTCTTATTCGCGTGGTTTATTTTTGGATTGGTCACTTCGCAAGTGCAAAAGCTATTCGCGACGTCGATGAGGACGGATTTGAGCGTCGATCACGACATGGATCCGACTTTGGTCATGCAATTTGATGTGAGCTTTCCCGCGATTAACTGCGAGCACCTTTCTGTGGATTTAGTCGATGCGGTTGGTCACAGAGCGTTCAACTTGAGCGGTGAGAGCATTTATAAGCACTCGATGTCGAAAGAAATTCCGTATTTGGCGATCGAACACGCGACGATGGGTGTCGGGTCGAGGCAACATTTTCACGCGATCGCGCCGAGGTCGCTACACCCGTATTGGGAAGGAGATGAAGGTAAACCCCTAGGACGAATCGTGCAAGGCGACGAGTTCGATTATATCGTCGGCGATGACGATAATGAATACGGCGGTGAAGTAAACGACGAAGAAGAGGCAAATGACAAAAGCAGTCTCGAGCAACGACGAGACGAGTACGGATACAGGCGTTTTGCTTTGCTCTTAAACTCGGAAAATTTCAAGAGAAACGTCAACGCACACGGAGTTCTTTTAGTGAATTTCCACGCGCCTTGGTGTTCGCACTGTGCAGCATTGGCGCCGCACTTTGAACGAGGCGCTCAACTCGGTATTTCACATAACGTCATTTTATTTACACACTTATTTAATAACACAATCTCACAGTTCAAAAAGCTCTCGCAAAGTCGTTGAACTCGAGACTTTCTGCCGCGTTCGCCGGCGTGGACTGCACCGCGGAGGAAAATAAAAAGCTTTGCGACGACGAAAAGATACTGGCCTACCCGACGATACGAGTGTATAGAGGAAGTTCGAGCGACGCAATCTTGCTCAATAAGAGTAAAGGAGACATTCGTCATTTCGAAGTCTATCACGGACCAAGGACATCAGAAGCTATGGCCGAATTCACACTGAGTTTGTTGCGAACGATGCGGGAAAACGATACTCGAACGATAAACGATGCGCCTTCTACATCTTCTTCTTTTTCTTCTTCTGATGGAGGTGGGGGCGAAGAAGAAAAGCCACCGAGAAACGTTCGGGCGCATCGCTTAGGGTACGATTTCGATAGAGATGGTCGACATGAATCCACCGTTCGCTCGTCTGGATGTACGGTGGAAGGAAGGATTCGTTTGGCGAAGGTTCCGGGAGCCGTATATTTTAGCGCTCGAAGTTACGGCCAAACCATCGATCTTCACCGAATCAACAGCACTCACATCATCAACCACTTTTCGTTCGGCGAGTACGTGCCAACAACGTCGACGAAACGTTCGTACGTCCCCAAGAAGTTTCGTAAAGCGTGGTCTTTAGCGGCCAAAGACGGCGGCGGTAAATTCGCCACGGAGAAAGGCTTCGCGAAAGGCGAAAACATTTTCAGTTCGCAGCATAGAAATACCATCCACGAACATCACATGCAAGTCGTCACCCGGTCTATCGTTCCGTTGAACGCGGCTACGTTGACGTTGAACGAATACACGTTCTCTTCGAATAAGTTCAAAATCTCACCTTCGTCTGCGCAACAAGAGAGTTCGTCGTATTTCGACGGCGTTCACGGCGAAGATAACGACTTCTCCAACGGCGCGACGCACGCGATATCGAAGAGAGGCGCGTACGTCAAGTTTACCTTTGCAATATCACCGATAGCGATTTCGCACGTTGAAACGGAACAGAATATATTCGAATGGTTGATTAGTTCAGTGACGGTTCTCGGCGGCGTCGTCGCGTTTACGTTTGCGCTCGAGTCGATGTTACACTCGAGCGTTCGAAAAGCGGCGAGGATGTATCGGAAAAGAATGCTCGCCGCCTCCAAGTGCACGTGAAAACGAAAAAACTTCTACTAATCATACACCTATATATATAATATAGTACATACGTGTACCACACTGTATACACGCGCAAATAATAAGTAATCCTAAAATCATAACATTCAATCTACAACGTCGTCGCTAACGACGGCTTCGGCGGTTCCGCAGGTCCGTCTTCCACCGGTTTCAACGCCGCTACAAACTCCTCCATAATTTCTCGACTATTTGCACACAACACTCGTCTCGCGTTTAAATGCATCTCCTCACCACTCGGGTCGACCACAACGCCGCCGGCTTCTCTGACAATCACCGTCGCCGCGCAGTTATCCCAGGGACCTCCGAATCCAATCTCGAAGAAACCGTCTACTCTTCCGCTCGCCACGGCGCACATGTTCATCGCGCACGACCCGGTACACCTCACGCTTCTCGAGTTTTGCACGATATTTCTTATCCGTCCCATGATGGCATCTATAGTTTTCTCGTCTCTTCCTACGCCAATTTCCGTGGCAATCAACGCTTTCTTTAACGTCGTCGCGTTCGATACCCGAATCGTCTTTACGTCCGTTTCTTCGTTCAAGTCGTTTCCGCCAACGTTGATCAATTGCGACCCTCTCCCCTTCACCCCGACAAACATCTCTCTCGTTATCGGGTTAAACACAACTCCGACGACGGGTTCTTTCTTCATAGTCAAACCAATCGAGACGCAGGAGTTTGGATACGAGTGAATAAAGTTCGTCGTTCCGTCGACTGGGTCGATGTACCACGTCGGTTTCGCACTCATTTCGGGAATAACGTCCCCACCAGCCGCGGTTTCCTCCTCACCTACGATCAAATGGTCCGGAAATCTCTCGCGTATGTATTCTTTGATCATCTTTTCGCACTTTTCATCCGTCAAAGTGACTAAATCCACGTCGTTCTTCTTCGTGTTTTTCACTTCACTCGAAGTCGTTCCCCAGGCGTTTCTGATTTCCTTCCCGGCGAGAAAGGCGCACCATTTGGCCGCGCGCAAAGTCTCCTCCAGAAATAACTCCTCTTTTCCTTCTTCTTCTTCGTCTTCTTCGTCTTCTTGAAAAGGAGGAGGCATTATATATATTATATGTGTGTGTAGAAAAGACTTGTGCGTTGTTTTCACAAAAACTCCTCTGTCCAATGTTTTTTTTTGACGAAGAAGAGAAGAGAATTTGATGACACTTTTTCTCTTCTTTCTCATCGAGAAGAACTTTTCTTTTTAGCTCTCCCCCTCGAAAAAAAACAAAACGTCACACAACACGAAAAAACTTTCCTTTTTCGTGTGTTCTTCTTTTTTCTTCATTCATTTCATTTCTACACACGCAGCAGTTGATTGACGACACGAGAAAGAAGAAGAAGAAAGATGGAAATTGAAGAGGCGCAGCTTTTCGAAGAAGAAGAAGAAGAACGAGGAGGAGGAGAGAACAAAAGTAGTGTGCGGTACGTGACCGTGGAAATCAAAAGCGACGCCGAGTTGTTATTCGATGATGATTCGAGAGAAACGGACGATTTTGGTGAGAAGAAAAAAAGAAAAATCAGAATCGACGCGAAGAAAACGGTGAAAGACTTGAAAGTTGACGCGAGCAAACGCTTAATATCAAAGTCTTCTTTACATAAACCAACCAATCCGAAATATATCTGTTTTTTGTACCAAGGCAAAGTTTTAAAAGAAGACGAGGAGACGTTGGAAAACGCGCTGGGGTTGAACCGAGAGAAACTGAGATATCTGAGCAGCAGCGACGAGGAGGATGTAGTAGACGAGGAAAGAAGACGAGGAAACGAAAGAAAAGAAGACGACGAAGACGAAGTGAAGATTGTGCACATGATCGTGAGAAAATCAAATCGAGAACTGGAACGCGAGAGAGAAGAGAGAGAGAAGAGGAGATTGGAGGCGAGAGAGACGAGTGACGATAATAGGAGTAGGAGTAGTAACGTCGATAGGAACGTTTTGGCGAGCGCGCAACCGAACGCAACCTCGACGCCACAACAACAACAACAACAACAACAAGTACAACAATCTCCACCGCCAGGCGCGGTGATGGTTTCACCAATGGTGATAAATGCGTACAATGCGGCTTATAATGCGGCGTTTAGGAGCTTGCGACCGAACGCGACGGTAATTCCTAGATCGCCGGGATTGGCGTACGTGCAAACGAACGCCGCTCTCGAACAATCAACATTTTTTCAACGGCAAGAAAATGTGACGAGCCAAATAGGAGGAAGCGGTGCGAGTGGCACTAACGTCGCAGGAGCAACGGCAGATGCTGCCCCAAACGTGCCACAAGGAGCCGAAGCATTAGGAGCAGCGCTGGCCCGGGCGAATAACAACAACAACAATCCAGACATCGATTTCGATCCGAATCAACCGTATCAACGCATCGTTCGAAGAGGTGAGGACGGCGAAGAAATTGTCGAAGTAATTCGAGTCATCCAGTTTCGAATCGACTTGAAACTCATGTTCAAGCTCATTTTAATCACCGCATTCGCTTGTCAAGACGCGTCGAGGAAGAAAATGGCCATGTACATCACGGCGGCGGTCATCGGATACTTGTACCAAACCGGCGTTTTAGAATCCGTTTGGGACGCTCTCTTTGGCGCCTATTTACCTCCCGAAAACGAAGCGCAACAAGGAGGTGGGGCAGACGCTCGAGCGAACAACAACAACAACAACAACAACGCGAGAGACGAAGGGAATGACAACAATAACAATAGAAATAACATCAGGAACGGACGTCGTCAACGCTACCGACGACCGCCGCATGTCGCGGGATATACCGACGCTATGCCGCAAAGTTGGTTCGGCGAGTTGAAAATATTCGCCTATTCCTTTTTGGCTTCGTTGTTCCCGGCGTGGAGAGTTCCAAATTTGCAACAACAACAACAGCAGCGGCTTCAAAACGAACAGAACAACGACAACAACAACCCACAGAGACACCTTCATCAAGATTAAAAAACCCACATTTTTAGAGAGAGCACCACTTGTATCATCGTCAAACGAAACAAAAAATAACGAACTCTCTTCTTCATACGAATACACGCACACACAAAAGAGAACAATCAATGCCGCGGCAGATTTTGCTGCCTCGGCGTTCTTGCGTACAGACGACGATCGTGAGAAGCGCGATGATGGTCCTACCGTCGTTTACGTTTACGTCGTTCGCACCGTTCTCATCATCATCATCCTTGAACAACAACAACAACAACGTTGAAAAAAAAATCGAATTTCCAATCGCCGTCGGCAAAACCTTACGCGTGATGGATTTACACGGGGGAGGGAAGAAAATAGTGGTTCGAAATGTAGACCCCGGCGACGAACGCGTGGAGATTTCTTCTTTTTTGTTGTCTTCTTTATCTTCTTTATCTTCGTCGAGCAGAAATGAAGGCGGTGGGAGTGGTGGGCGATTACGACTAAAGGCGGAAAAGCTCGAGAACGGAGACGTGTACGCATACACCGTCTCAGACATCGAAGGAGAAGACGAAGACAACAACAATAACAACAATAACAACGAGGTGTGTGTCATCGAGTGCAAAATTCCACCTCGATTTGTATCCTTAGACGTGCTGATGGGGAAGAAGAGTTCGTTGACGGTGAACGCGAATATCGCCGAGGCGAGCGTGGACGTGACGGTGGTGGACGAGGACGACGACAAAACCGACGAGGATGGAACGGACGATGCGCCATCGGCATCATCATCATCGCCGCCGGCATGCGTGCAATTCTTAAAGAGCGTCAAAGGTGCGTACGTGAACGTGGAAACGTTAAACGGTGATGTCTTATGCGAAACGATACAAGCGAACGCGTCGATTAAAACGAACGGCGGCGACGTGATTGCCAAGAGAGTGGTAGCGAACGATTTGCGAATAGACGCCGGAACGGGTGGTAACATTCACATTGATTCCGTTTTCGTGCACGATTGCGAGTTGCACACGAAGAAAGGCGAGATACGCTCGAAGAAGAATTTTCGCGCGAGTGGGAATACCAAATGCATCACGAACGGTGGTGACATATCGTTAGAAAACGTGGAATGCGGGGACGAAGACGCGGAAGTGACGATTGACGCGCGAAGTCAAGGAAGCGATAATGGTGGTGATATATCCATACATTTCGCCCCGAGAGTCACGAACGTTCAAGTATACACGAACAACGAAGGTTCGATCAACGCGCGAGTCCCGAGTGGGTTCCCAGCGTTCGTCCTTCGACGAGAAGAAAACCAACCGGACGAAGTCATCGTTCCCGAGACGAATAAAAAAGAAGCAAACCGCCGGTCTTTCAAAAGCTTCGGCGAAACAACCACGATAAAAGAACTTTCCCAAGACGACAAAAATACTAAAGCCGTCTCTTCATTCGGTGCTCGAATAGTCCACGACACCGACGACGTGCTCGCGCGTAAAATGCGCGCAGAATACGAGTCGAAATCCAGCGTCGTCTTCTCGCTCGGCTCCTCCGCTTCGACGAAATCAAAGAAACGTGTATCGCTCGTCGAAACGTCTTGGTTGGATGAAGTTTTGTTCAAACAATAACAGAAGACAAATAAATGTTTTTAACCACCACGAGTAAAAAGAGAACAGAATAGAATAGAATAGAAAGAGTAGTGACGATAGATAGATTATCAGTTAGCGCTTGCGTACCGTATAAAATAATAGTGTAGAGAGATGCCAGATTTATAGACGATTGAAAATTTTGCACTTTTTTTTTTCCTTCAAAAAATGACTGAAAAAGAGTTTTGACGGCTTCTTATCCACCTCTTCGAAAACGACAGAAAAATAAAAATAAAATGGTTGCATACCACTCCATCTTACGAAGAGGCTCCCGGGCGGCGTTGAATTCGCTCGCATTTGCGAATTGTGGCGGCAAGTTAACGTGTTCTTATTCGTCCGTTCCGAACGTCATGGTGAGTGGTTGTCGTTTTTTGTCGTCTCGTATTGTTTTATTGTTTTACCTCTGCGCTCGGGAAAAAGTTCGTTTCTAAAAGGTCTCTCATCATCTCTTCGCCGCCTCTCTCTCTCTCTCTCTCGCTGCTGCTGCTGCTGCTGCTGCTGTTGCTGTTGCTGTTGCGGCTCTCTCGCTAAACGAATTTGACGACGATGATGACGAGGATTCATTCACACGCGCGCAAATTAACACACGTATCGTTTTATTA
>Ga0233450_10005170_pt1 | contig 11413 bp, 14 predicted proteins | sample 011ome_30_FD_189956 | JGI IMG/M metagenome (GOLD analysis project Ga0233450, IMG submission 189956) | Coastal salt marsh microbial communities from the Groves Creek Marsh, Skidaway Island, Georgia - 011501CT (spades assembly) | ecosystem: Environmental > Aquatic > Marine > Intertidal zone >... | reverse complement strand
GGTTTGGTCAAAGTTTTTCGGATTTGGACATTTATAAATGTCCATTTTCCAAAAGTGCCCATTAATATAGAGAAAAAACACGAAAAAGTGACTTGTGACTGAAATGCTCTCATTTTGATTTTCGGATGAATTATTTCGTGATGCTAACTTTTTTTTGAAAATAATATTTTTTATAAAAAGTATTTAGGCGTTTTTTATATTTCCATATATACATAGAAATGGAAATTATAGAAAACGCCAAAAACGCCAAAAAATTTAGTTGTGATAAATGTTATTTTTATTGTAGTAAATATTGTGACTGGTGTAGACATATTCTTACACGAAAACATCAAATGGAAATAAATGGAAATAATATGGAAATAATAAAAAACGCAAAGATTCATCAATGTAATATATGTAATAAATATTACAAGACCAATTCTGGGTTATGGAAACATAAAAATAAATGTAACAACAATAATGAAAATAATAACAATAATGAAAATAATAACAATAATGAAAATAATAACAATAATAATAATGAAAATACAATAAATTTATTAATAAATGAACATACTGATTTTAAAAATATTATAATAGAATTGGTAAAAAGCAATACGGAGTTACAAAAGCAAATGCTAGAAGTATGTAAAAATAGTAACAATACAACAACTAATAATAACTGTAACAACAAGACATTCAATATGCAAGTGTTTTTAAATGAAAAATGCAAAGATGCAATGAATTTGACTGATTTTGTGAATTCAATGACGCTGGATTTCTCGGATTTGGAAGAACTAGGCGAACTCGGTTATGTCGAAGGCATTTCGCGACAAATGGTAAGGAAACTTAGTGAGATGGATGTATACAAACGCCCGATTCATTGTAGCGATTTAAAGCGTGAAACCATGTACGTTCGCGATAACGATGTCTGGGAAAAAGAAACAGAACTCTATGAGAAACTCCGGAAGGCAATTAAATACATAACCAAGAAAAATGGCGATTTGATGATTCCTTGGCGTAACGCGCATCCGCAATGCATGAATCTACAACATCCGTTAAATGATAAATACTTGGGAATAATGAACCAAGCGATGGGTGGCAAAGGCGAGTTTGCTGAGAGCGAAAGCAAGATTATTAAGAAAATATCCAAATCTGTAATGATTGATAAATATACAATGTGAGTATAATGTGGTATAATCCAGTATAGTATAACTTTAAAAATAATTTAAAGTTATAACACTATAATTATTGTAAATAATCATATATATATATATACAATATGGTTAATAATCTCGATACTACGTATAAAAACTATGCAGAACAATGCGTGAAATACATAAAAGGTAACTTACATATTTCGTATGATAAAGATTTGGTTATTGATTTCACAGCAAAAAATGGGTTATTTATTGAAACTGTTGACCAACTATCAAAAATGTCATTAATGTATGATAAAAATCCATCACACCCTGACGTTAAAAAATTAGATTTTCTAACATTAGATTTTGACAAATTTAATAAAACATTTTTATCTGGATTATGGTTTGATGATATTCACGTTGTTGGCGTTCCATTGCCAGATGAAATAGAAGAAAGTATAGATACTGCTTGTAAATTTGCACATAGTGTCTCCTTTATTTTACCTAAAAAAAATATACCCTTTATATTTCCATCATCTTATCAATGTCTTTTTAATACCAATTTAAATTCTTCTACTATTTTTCAAATATGGATAAAGGCGGATTATTAATTCAATTCTCTAATAACTGCATATTTAATTTTGTTCGCCCTTTGTATTTCAATAAATCTACATTATTTACATTAGTTGTTGGAAATAATTCATGACCATAAATATCTTGTAATAGTAACCATTCAAACAATCCACCACCATAAATGTAGACATTATAAAACCCCAATTTAACTAATTGTTCGTATTTTTTAAAACAAGTATGATCACATGAATTCATGCCATAAATAATAACCTTAATATCTTTATATTTTTTCAAATGTGCATTTATGATTTCAACTTCAGTGTCAATTGGAACAGTTCCAGAAATGATACAATCTTGATTATAAGAGTCCATTGTATTTATAATTAATATTTTTTTGTCCTGATATGCGTTGGTTAATTGTTTATTTTGTTCATTTATCGCAAATTGCATATCTTCAAAATTAATATTATGCCCTTTCATTAGAGTATTACCCATTAAGTTATGTTAAAATTTTAATTTTTAAATATTAACATAATAATGTATTATTTTAATCAAATTTGATTACAATTTCAACTTCTTCCTTTTTAATTGTTTTTGATGCAGAAATAGAGAGTTCTTCGCGCTTCTTTCTAGTTTTTTGATTACATGCAACAGCAGATTTGCGTTTAGATGTGCTATTTCGACTATTCATGTCCTTTTCAATTTCATCATAATGTTGCTCAATATAATCAATCACATTATTATCAAATGCCCATTTAAAAAAGTTCAATTGTCCGATTGTTGTTTGCAATTGAGTGTTATTTTTATAGGGAATGCTAATTCTCTCCCAACGACAAAACGGATCAAAGCGTTTCTTTGAATAAGAACGTAACTTGAGTTTGTAATCGTTATAAACCTTAAACCTATTGCCAGATGGTAAAGAATATACTGTATAACACTTTTTTGCATAATTTGTAGTGAACCAATCTACAATTCGTAGAGAGATATTAATATCTCCATTAATAATATTTAACATTCGGTCTAACTTACTAGTGTCTTGATAGTACTTGATTAAGTTATTCAACAATAAATTGTTTTGAGAAGAGTATGATGGTTGTTGTGATGATTGTTTATTTAATTCTGACATTTGTGTGAATTAATTAATTATTTTATGTAAAAAGATACATTTAAACTCTAATTTCAATAAATTATATATCACCCTTTTGTGGCGTTAAAAAATTCATCTGAACCTCGATGTCATCATTATATGAATTTGAGGTCATAAATGGATTTTGGGTTGATTTACCTATTAGAAATCGTTCATTTATTTTATCATTTGCTTGTTCGCGTTTATTATTATTTTGGCGAAATCCTTCTGCTTCGTGTCTATTTATAAAGTTGACATCATCATAATGTTGTAGAGACTGTGGCGCTTGCGCTTGTGTCTGCTGCGCTTGTGTCTGCTGCGCTTGTGTCTGCTGCGCTTGTGTCTGCTGCGCTTGTGTCTGCTGCGCTTGTGTCTCGGGTAATTGCCTATAAGACCGTTCACATCTCTCTCCTTCTTTTCGCCAAACCAGTTCTTCCATTTAAACCATTACAATATTAATTAACTTTCCATTTTACTAATTTTCAAATTTTTTGTAAATGTAAATTTATCAACATCCATAATTCGACGTTGTAAATTGCATTTTAAGCACGAAATACAAGTATTTTCGTTTGTATGACTCAATGAATTATCAATTCTATCTAATGTCCATTGAAGAGGTTCTCTCACATTTTTATATAATACCAAAATCTGTTTTCTACAATAATAACATGTAAGCATATTTGATACTAATTTCTCTAAAACATTATCAATATTAATGAGTGTATCTGCATTATGTATATTCTTCTTCTTATCTTGACCTTTGTAACCTTGTATTTTATGATTTAATTCAGTAACGATGAGAGATTTAATCGTCATTTTTTGATTAATTACATTATTATTATTATTATTATGGTCAATACTGTTATCTATTATTGGCACAGTATCTTCTAAATATAATATCCGCAATAAATCCATTTGTTTTTTATGTATAATTGCGTCGTCTTCTAAATCTTCCATATGCTTCCGGATTGCCTTGTAAGAAGTATCACCTACTTTATTCATTTTATCAATATTATGTTTACCTGTAATATTGATAGCGCGCATTATTGTTAATTAATACTATTTTATAAATTATTATTTATATCTTAAATTTGTTAGAAACATAATAAATAACGGCAGTAATTAATATTAAATTTATTGCAGTATGATTATGTGTTTCTACCTCATTCCAATCGTATTTACTGCCAATAATAATATCCCATATATCAATGCCATAATTTGTTTTATCATTCAAGTGATGTTGTTGGTGGGTTAAAGGATGTATCATATTATAATTTATATTATGAACCGTCGCATAAAAGAGAGACCATAAAAGAATAACCCGATTATCTAAAAATTCTAAAGCATATTTAATTAATATAATAACTGAACCTTGAGTTATAAAATTATTAATAAACTCTAAAGCAATATTTTTATATGTTTTATTAATACTCGTGTCGTGATGAGTTCGTGAATGAAACTCGCCAAAGTAAATCAAATGTTGCGCAAACCAATCAAAATATTTATTTCTTGTAAATATAGTGTCATATGTTTTATATAATTCAGAAACAGTGTTTCCCATAAAATGAGATATAAAATGAATAGCATAACCATAAAATGTAATAAAAATTAGAGAACCAACACCATAAACGAAATTGGTTTTATTATGAGTGCATTGAGTAAAGACATACACGCATAAAAGCATGGTAATATAAAAGATGTAGTTTTGCTTGATACTTCGGTAGAACGCAATTACTTGTTTACTATCATTTACATAAAATGACGAAGGAATACTATTATCAGTTGCATTAGCATTAGTGTCAGCATTAGTGTCAGCATTAGTATTAGCATTATCATTAGCATTAGCATTAGTGTCAGTGCAATTTTCATTAGACATATTTTTTTCGGGTTTATCTCTCTTTCTTCGCTTTTTGTTCTTCTCTTTTTTACTATTGGTATTATTAAATGAACAATCAATTATATTATTTAGTGTTGTATTCATTAATAACAACTCTTTACTATAATAATTATAAGTTTATTTTTTTTAATATTTAACCTATACTATTATACAACTAAATTATTTAATTATGGGAAATTACTTTAGATTAAATCGTAAACAAAAAGAAAAAGTAGTTGATTATCTAGAGGAATTATGTGAAACTTCCCGAATTTCTAAAAAAACATTAGGACAAACAATCCGTTCTTATCATGTTAGTTTACCATTTGTAGTTATTATACTTTTATTTTATGGAACACAATTAACAGTAACAGTTGCTGCAATTAATTTATTTATTGTCTTTATTCTTTTCTTTATATCAAATGGGTGTTTATTAACAATGTTAGAACATCGATTGTGTGGCGATGAGTTTACAATTGCGGATCCGTTTATAGAAACAATTGGTATGGAATCAACTAGTAAAAATCGTGTATTAGTATCCTATTTTATTGCAATAGGGTTTTTCTTATTTTTCTTTATTGTTTATTATTTTCGGTTTTATTATAATAGTAAAGTTGTAAATACCATAACGGAACATATACCTATACCAATAACATTAATAAATGAACTAGGCGAAGAATTAACAAGGTTGTAATATATAAAATATATATATTATATCTTACTTAAAACAAGTTAAAATTATTACACCATATTAGTATATAGATGAGTTCTCAAGAAAATATGTTAAAACATAAACATACAAATGTGTTTTTAAATAGTTTTGATTCTAATTCACAAAAGGTTGAAAATATTAATAATTTTCTTGAATTGGAAACAACAAATAGTAAAACCGAATCGTGGAATAAAATGGATAAAACCGGAAAAATTAAACTATTAAATGAATATGTTGATACTATAATTGAAAAGCATAGTCTTGAAACAACTGATATATCCGATCTTAAAAAATATTTAATAGACAGTTTGGATAAAAAAAAGTTACAGCATGTGAAAGATGTTCATTGTGATAAAAGCACCGGCAAGATTCTATCAATACCAACATTAAATTTCAATTCAACTACCCGCAAATTTACGCTGAAACGTTGTGAAAAAAGGGTGTCTACACTGAAATCGTTAGGTAAGGGGAAAAAATCTCCATCAAATAGTAAACAAACACCATTAAATTTGAATAACGAATAATAATCATTATAAAATTGATATGATATAAATGTTTATAGGATATATAATATAAATACTATAAACATTTCAAATAGAAGATGAATACCTTAGAAACATTAAACGCACCTGTATATGCAAATGAAATGTCGTTAATTGATTACAACGATTTGAAAGAAACGGTCGGGTTATTAGTGCATGAATATATGATGGCAAATATTAAACAGTATATGCATCCGAATTTTCATAAAAATGCACTCAGTGATATTACGGAAATACTTGAATACACTTTTTCCAGTATTTCCAACGATTATGATGTAAATATTGATATGCTCCATTCGGTTATTAAAGACAGTATGGTTTTATTTTATAATTATATCTCTCCACGTCGTTCAAGTGGCAATACATTTATTCGCATGAAACAAACCAATAAACAAAAAAAGAAAATGAAAAACAAAATAGAATATCTACAACATATACCGCAACCTGAACAACGAACACCAGAATGGTATGAATTTCGCTATAAGCATTTAACTGCTAGTAATATTTGGAAAACATTTTTAACAGACAGCACACGAAATCAACTTATTTTTGAGAAATGCCAACCATTAAATATGGATAAATATAGTGGTCCATCTGCTTCCTCACTAGAATCGCCTTTACATTGGGGACAAAAATATGAACCGCTTTCGGTGATGCTCTATGAAAAAGTGTATAAGACGAAGGTAAGCGACTTTGGGTGTTTGCCTCACCCGACAATTGAATTTTTAGCAGCATCTCCAGACGGCATTAATACCCTAGAAACATCAGACCGTTATGGACGAATGTTGGAAATTAAAAATATTTATAACCGCGAGATTACTGGTATTCCAAAATTAGAATACTGGGTTCAAATGCAAGTTCAGATGGAAGTATGTAATTTAAATGAATGTGATTTCTTAGAAACCCGGTTTAAAGAATATATATCCAGAGAAGAATTTGTGTCAGACCATACACAAGAATATAAAGGATTAATGATGCTATTTATGAATGAACAAGGACGTCCTGTATATGAATATGGACCACTTGAATTATCACCATTGGCAATGGAAGAATGGCAAGACACTATGATGGATAAACATGAAAATGACAATTGGACATGGATAAAAAATATTTACTGGAAATTAGATGAATTGAGTTGTGTATTAGTATTGCGCAATAAAATGTGGTTTTTGTTGGCAGTTCCACAATTAGAGAATTTATGGAAAACCATTGAAGAAGAAAAAGAGAATGGAAATTATGTGAATCGTGGACCGAAGAAAATGAATCCAGCAAACAAGATAAAAAAGAAACTTCAAAATGAAAATGCAGATATTCATATCACAACACAATCAACGTGTTTTATTGAGATGACGAAAGAAAACGATACAAAAGAAAGTACCACTTGAAAATATATAATATATAATATAAACAATATATAATAATGATTGTAAGAATTTTTTTAACTGCTGTTATTGGTATGATTGCTGGACTAATTGGGGGTGGATTAGGAATAGGCGGAACATTTATTCTTTTGCCTGGTCTTTTATTTTTAAATATTATACCCGACTATAAATTGGCAGTAGGAACCGTTATATTGTCAATGCTTCCGCCTATATCTATTTTAGCCGCAATTGATTACTATAAACGTAAACAAATTGATTTTTTAATTGCAGGTGTGTTGTGTGTTTCTTATATCATTGCAGCAAAATATGGTGCTTTTTTTAATAAAGAATACAGTGATAAAACACTTAAATATATAACATCCATTATCTTTTTCATTTTTTCTCTTTACTTTTTATGGTCAGGTAAATGTGATAAAACGCCTATTTAATAAAAATTCACACGACGATGCTCACTATTTAAATCGATAGGTGTTGCTTTTTTATTTTTACATTCATTTCGTGAAAACAAAGGTGCGTCATTTGTGTGGAATTCTTTATCTGAACTAATATTTTCTAAATCCTTGTAGTTCACTAATTTCAGTTCATTGGCAGGGATCAGGTTTTCAGTTTCATTTGATAAAGGTGTAATATTATCCAGTAACCGATGTTCAATTCCATTATGATATCCATCATCTAAATCCGGGTCAAAATCATCTTCATATGTATTAGTGTCTGCGGTTATCTCTCTGTGATGAGAACCATTTTTTAAATGCATCGGGACAACTTTCTCATTTGTATTTGGTTTCATAATGATAAAGAAAAAATAAACAATTAAAATACTTGTCAAAATACTGGTGGCAGTTGCAATTAATTTAATATTCATTTGTTATACTATATATTATATATAACAATTTAAACTTTTCTCATTATTAATACATAATAGAACATCTATTAATAATGTCGTCATCGTCGCCCTCAAATGAAGAACTCTATGTTATGAAACGGAATGGAGAAACAGAAGTTTTGTCTTTTGATAAAATCCTTCAAAGAGTAAAATATCTTGGCACAAATCAAAAACCAACTCTAAATGTGAATTATAGTCAATTGGTTATGAAAATTGTAGACCAATTGTATAATAATATTCCAACACATGTTATCGACGAATTAATGGCAGAACAATGTGCTTCATTAACGACTAAACATTTGGATTATGGAATTCTCTCTAGTAGGATTATTGTATCAAATAACCATAAAAACACAACCCCCCTTTTTTCAGAAGCAATGGACGTTGTTTATAACTATTGCGATATTCACGGATTACATAAACCGCTTATTCACGAAAACACATGGTCTATTAGTCAAAAAAATAAAGAAATAATTGATGGAATGATTGATCATTCGCGTGATTATTTATTTGATTATTTTGGATTTAAGACATTAGAGAGAGCATACCTTATGCGTGTTGATAAAAAAGTCATTGAACGTCCTCAATACATGTGGATGCGTGTAGCAGTTGGAATTCACGGCGAAGATTTGTATAAGGTAAAGGAAACATATGAATTATTGTCAAACAAATACTTTACACATGCCACTCCAACACTTTTTAATGCAGGCACAAACAAACCACAACTGAGTTCATGTTATTTACTTGGGATGGAAGACGACAGTGTGGAAGGCATTTATAATACTTTAAAAGATTGTGCTAAAATATCGAAATGGGCGGGTGGTATTGGACTACATATTCACAATGTTCGTGCGTTTGGAACACACATTAATGGAACAAATGGTACAAGTAATGGTATTGTTCCCATGTTGCGTGTATTTAATACGACCGCTCGATACATTGACCAAGGTGGTAATAAACGAAACGGAAGTTTTGCAATTTATTTAGAACCATGGCATGCCGACATTGAGCGTTTCCTAGATATGAAAAAGAATCACGGAGATGAAGAAATGCGTGCACGTGATTTGTTTTATGGGTTGTGGATTCCAAACCTTTTTATGGAAAAGGTAAAAACAAATAATGACTGGTATCTATTTTGCCCTCATACTTGCCCTGGATTGGCAGATTGTTATGGTGACGAATTCAACACACTTTATGAAAAATACGTGAAGAGTGGAAAAGCATTAAAAACCATTAAAGCGCGTGACCTATGGTTTAAAATCTTAGATAGTCAAATGGAAACTGGCACACCGTATTTACTCTATAAAGATGCAGCAAACAAGAAAAGCAATCAGCAAAATATTGGCGTCATTAAATCAAGTAATCTTTGTACCGAAATTATCGAATATAGCGATTCGGAACAAACAGCAGTCTGTAATTTGGCAAGCATTGGATTGCCAAAATTCGTTAATAGTGATAAAACATTCAATTATGAGAAACTCCACGAGGTGACCAAAGTGATTACGTATAATTTGAATAAAGTGATTGATATTAATTTCTACCCAACCGATAAAACGCGCGTGAGTAATTTACTCCATCGCCCCATTGGAATTGGTGTTCAAGGATTAGCTGATGTATTTGCTTTAATGGACGTGACATTTACTAGCGATAAAGCAAAAGAAACCAATAAACTTATTTTTGAAACAATTTATCACGCTTCGGTGGAACGTTCTATGGAAATTGCGAGAGACCGTTCGCATCATATGCAGCAACTTGCTAAAGAACATTCCAAATTATTTAAAGATGTTGATGTATCGCACTTGGATAGGTATAAAAAACAGGATACAGTATCGCGAGAATATTTACCAGATGCTGAAAATGACGAACACGTGAAAGAGTTGTTGCCGATTCCTGCCGAATTATATTATTTAAATGATAAGCAAATGGGTGCTTATAGTTCATTTGCCGGAAGTCCTGCGTCAAAAGGGTTGCTCCAATTTGATATGTGGGGTGTTTCGCCAAGTAGCAATCGTTATGACTGGCACGGTTTAAAAGAACAAATCAAGGTTTATGGATTGCGTAATTCACTATTGGTTGCTCCGATGCCCACTGCTTCTACGTCCCAAATTCTTGGGAATAATGAATGTTTTGAACCGTTCACCAGTAATTTATATTCGCGCCGCACAAACGCTGGTGAATTTGTAATGCCAAATAAGTATTTAATGGCAGAATTATTGGAAATGGGGTTGTGGAATGATTCTATCAAAGAAAATATTATTTTGAATAAAGGCAGTGTCCAACAATTAACGACTATTCCACAGCATTTAAAGGATAAGTATAAGACAGTATGGGAATTGCCAATGAAACAATTAATCAATATGGCAGTTGATAGGGCGCCATATATTTGTCAATCCCAAAGTTTGAATTTATGGATTGAAGACCCAGATTATAAAATTCTGACTTCAATGCATTTTTATGCTTGGGAAAAAGGATTGAAAACGGGAATTTATTATTTGCGCCGAAAAGCAAAACATCAAGCGCAACAATTTACAATTAAACCGTCGGCGAATAATAGCACAACACAAGGACAGGCACAGGCACAGGCACAAGAACAAGGACCTGAAGAATGTCTTATGTGTTCAAGTTAAAAATACAAATTTATATTATATATAAAAATAATAAATATATATATAAAATTTATATATTAAATTGATATAATAATTGTTATTACTATACATAATAATAACAACTATAAATCACACGATGAGTTTGAAACCATACCGTTCTATTCGCCTTTTTGATGAAACCGATAAAAAATATACAGATACATTAAAAAAAAGTTTTAACGATTTACCGCGTGGTATAAAAAGTGAATTTCAACTATTTACTGATCATTTAATGGACGATGAGAGTATTTCCAGTTACCAATTATTAAACGCAATTCGTGTTTTTTATAAAAAAAACAAGGAGATTTGTGATGGGGCATTATATAATAGTTGGAACATATTTGACAATACAGCATTTAATTATCGCCCTTGGCAAGGTTAGTATTTATAGTTTTGAAATTTACATACAATACGAACGATACAACATTTTAAAAACCATTTTTACATTATCGTCTGATGATACATCATAATTGCATTCCAACATCACATAACAACGCAAACAAATCATGACATCAGCAATTGCGTTATGTGTTCCTTTTGGAGCATTTCCAAA
>Ga0233450_10005168_pt1 | contig 11416 bp, 7 predicted proteins | sample 011ome_30_FD_189956 | JGI IMG/M metagenome (GOLD analysis project Ga0233450, IMG submission 189956) | Coastal salt marsh microbial communities from the Groves Creek Marsh, Skidaway Island, Georgia - 011501CT (spades assembly) | ecosystem: Environmental > Aquatic > Marine > Intertidal zone > Salt... | reverse complement strand
TACATTACAAACAATTGTTAGCTCATTTCAGTGTTCTCCCAATGTTATTACAGTTGGTAATTATGCAAACGATAGCGGCTATGTAAATAAGTTTGGTGGCTGGAACCCTGCGGGAGAAATAAGAGGCAAACTAGCAGCTAGCTCTAGCAAAGGGCCAACTCGTACCGGATTGATTAAACCAGAAGTAGCAGCTTCTGGTGCTGTAACAAACAGTGCTTTCCCTTTAACAGGAATCGATTATTTTGTTACGAATAATATAGATTCCGTTTTAGCCTTTGGTGGAATGCATTACAGAAATGGAGGAACCTCCATGTCAAGTCCTGTAGTTGCAGGAGTAGCTGCATTGTTTTTAGAACAATGTCCAAAAGCAGACCCTAGTTTTTTTAGCGATGCCTTAATAAATGCTGCATATGCAGATGGGTTTACTGGAGCAGTGCCAAACAACGCTTTCGGGTATGGGAAATTGGACGGGTTTGAAACTTTAATGAACGCAAAAGAATTCGCAACTTTTTCTGGAAATAGCTTAATATGCGAAGGTGACAGTAATCAATTTTCTATTACTTCTACCAATGTTTCCTACCTCTGGGAATCCGGTGACACAGCAAGTTTTCAATATTTTTCTGATAGCATTGACACCTATTTTATGGTCACTAACTTAACAACTGGCTGTATTAGTGACACAATGAGCATAACCACATCAGTTGCTGAAAAACCCACTTTAGAATGCTTGACAAATACCTATGATTTCTGTGAAAACACGTCCATTACAATTTCAGAAAGCGGAGGGTTTAATTCGGTACTATGGAATGATGGACTAACAATTAATCCAAGGGTATTCACACAAGACTATGATGGATATATCCTAGGACTAGACACTAACTCTTGCGTAAGCGATACATGCTTTATTACAGTTACAGAACAACCAAATCCAGCACAAGCTATGATTACAAATAACAATGCAGTTTTATCCACAGATGGTGGCTATGAAAGCTACCAATGGTATTTAGATGGTGCATTAATAGCAGGAGCCAATGACAGCGTCTACATCGCAATGCAGAATGGAAATTATCAGGTGGAAGTTTTTAACTCATTTGGATGCAGCACATTTTCGAGTATTACAACAATTTCAACTGTCGACATAAGTGAACATACAATCAATGGAACCATATACCCAAATCCGAATAACGGAACCTTTACTATTGAAACAAATCAACACAATGTTACCCTTAGCTTGTACAGCAGTTTAGGCAAACTAATTTCAAGTACATATTTATCTGAATCAACAATTCATAATTATCGAAACTTATCTGCAGGAGCCTATTTTCTGTTACTTTCTGACGACTTACAAGTGGTTTGCAAGAAAATTGTTGTGCTTAAATAGTCAAAAAGTTTTCCTACCGAATATATATTTTTATTTTTGCCGATAAGAAAATTTAATTTTAATACGAATTATGAATTTAAGTGGAATTATTGCTATTTCTGGAAAAGGTGGCTTGTTTACTGTTGCTGGTCAAAGTAAAAACAATGTTATTGTTGAATCAGTAATTGATGGAAAGAAATTTCCAGCTTTTTCATCAAACAGAATTAGTGCATTAGAGGACATTAGCATATACACTTACGAAGGTGATGAACTTCTATCCGACATATTTAAATTAATTTTTGAGCAAGAAAAAGGGGGTAAAGGACCAAGTCATAAAGACAACGTTGATGATTTAAAAAAATACTTAAGAGTTATTATTCCTGAATATGATGAAGAAAGAGTATTTACTTCTGACATTAAAAAATTATTTCAATGGTACAATCTTTTGCATGACGCAAACAAATTAGAATTGAAAGAAAAGAAAGAAGATAAAGTTGAGAATAAAGAAGCGGCTCCGGAAAAAGAAGCCACTGCGGAAAAAGGAACTACTGCGAAAAAAAAACCAACTAAGAAAAAATAAAAACTTTACACCGTATAAAAAAGCCACTGATGAAATCATTAGTGGCTTTTTTTGTTACTAATCTCTATACCTATATACTTTGTTTGCCTAATAGTAATACGGGGTTCTCCATATAATTTTTAAAGTCTTTTAAGAAAGCCGAGCCAACAGCGCCATCCACTACACGATGATCACAACTTAACGTCACTTTCATAATATTTCCCGGAACTATTTCTCCATTTTTCACAACTGGAACGGCATTGATCCCACCTATTGCCAAAATACATGCATCAGGCGGATTCACAATGGCTGTAAAGCTTTCTATACCCATCATTCCTAGGTTAGAAATAGTAAATGTATTTCCTTCCCATTCCTCAGGTTGTAATTTTTTATCCTTTGCTTTTTGCGCAAGTTCTTTTACCTCAGCTCCAATTTGCGTTAATGATTTACCATCCGCAAAACGGACAACAGGAACCAACAAACCGTCGGGAACAGCCACAGCTACCCCAATATGAATATGATCGTTTCTTCGAATAAAGTCGCCATACCAAGCAGAATTCACATCAGGATTATCTTTCAAGGCTGCAGCACAAGCTTTTACCACCATATCATTAAATGACACTTTTTGTGGAGCTATCATTTTGTTAATAGACACTCTTGCTTCCATTGCATTATCCATGTCGATAGATACATTCAAATAGAAATGAGGAGCTGTAAATTTACTTTCCGATAAACGAGATGCGATGACTTTTCTCATTTGAGAAACAGTCTCATCTGAATAGCTTTCTGTTCCGACAAATGAAGTTCCACCGCCTTGATAATTATCGATATCTCTTTTTACTATTCGACCACCTTCACCCGTGCCTTGAATAAAAGAAAAGTTAATTCCTCTTTCTTTGGCTAATCTTTTCGCTAATGGAGATATTTTAACCTTACCTCCACTAACAGCAGTTGCTGGTGGGTATTTAACAGGATCACTAGCTGCAACTTCCACCGGAGATTTTGCTATCACCTCTTTCTTTAAAGAAGGCGCAGGAATTGGAGTTGGAGTTGGAGTTGGAGCTTCCTTGACAGGTTCATCTTTGTCCTCAGTTATAGTATCAGCTTCTGCTTTTAATATTGCTTCAATGTTTTCATCTTTCTTACCTAATACAGCTAGGATAGAATCTATAGGAGCTGCTTTACCTTTGTCAACGCCAATGTGCAACAAAACACCTTCTTGAAATGCTTCAAACTCCATTGTCGCTTTGTCTGTTTCGATTTCAGCTAACAAATCACCCGTTTCAACATTATCTCCTACTTTTTTATGCCATTCAGCAACAACCCCTTCAACCATGGTGTCACTTAATTTCGGCATTCTTACAATTTCCGCCATTTCAAATTATTTCTTTCCGTTATTCCTAGCTAAATTTAATCTTTATATTCCATTATATAAGGATAATCACCTATATATACATCTTCATAAAGTTCTTTTGCTTCCGGCTCAGGAGAATCTTCCGCAAATTTCACAGACTCATCAATCACGTCTTTAACTTTTTGAATGATTTTTTCAATCTCTTTATCAGTAGCTAATTTGTTCGTTTTAATTGTGCTTAAAACTTTATCAATTGGGTCTTGGTTTTTAAAATCTTCAACCTCTTGTTTGGTTCTGTATTTCTGTGGATCAGACATTGAATGACCTTTGTATCTGTAGGTTCTAATATCCAGCAATACCGGTCCCTTACCTGCACGAACATGAACACATGCATCTTCAATCGCTTCATGCACCGCTTCTACCGTCATACCATCAACAACAAAAGAAGGCATTTCATAAGAATCTCCCATTTTAGACATATCCATAACATTAGTTGTTCTTTCTACCGAAGTTCCCATCGCATAATTATTATTTTCAATAATAAAAACAACCGGTAATTTCCACATCATGGCCATGTTAAATGTTTCGTGCAAAGCTCCTTGACGAGCTGCTCCATCGCCAAATGAACAAAAGGTAACATTTTTAGTTCCTTTATATTTTTCAGCAAATGCTATACCAGCGCCCATTGGAATTTGTGCACCGACAATACCATGCCCTCCCATTAAACCACTTTCTTTGTGAAACATATGCATAGAACCACCCTTCCCCTTCGAGAGTCCTGTAGTCTTCCCGTAGAGCTCAGCCATCATATATTTTGGATGCACTCCCAATGCAATTGGGTGCGCATGGTCTCTGTAAGCAGTAATATGCTTATCCCCTTTTTTAGAACCAGAAACAGTGCCCGTTACCAGGGCCTCTTGTCCTATATACAAATGGCAAAATCCACCAAATTTCTGTTGAATGTATAGATGCCCTATTCTTTCCTCAATCTTGCGCATCAATAGCATATCTTCATACCATTTCAAATATTGCTTTTTGCTATATTTCAGTTTAGCAGGGGATTTCGCTGCCGCTTTGCTTTTTGCTATCGTTTTTGTCGCCATCAGTTATTAATATTGGTGCACAAATATAAATTAAATTCTCATCGGTTTAGAAGTATTATATACTACTATTTAGAAATATTCTACAATGCTTTAGTTTCAAATGCCAACGGAAGCAGTTCTGTTACAGTATCAAATATAAACACTTCTCCTTCTTCTCCTTTTAAAATCATTTCAATATTTGTGTTTTGAATTCGCTCATACTCCGACATCACTTGTCTGCATGCCCCACAAGGTGAAACAGGTTCCATCAATTTTGCGGAAGAGGCTTTAGCTGTTATGGCTATCTTTATAACTTTAACACCAGGATAATTTGCCTTGCAATAATATAACGCAACTCTTTCTGCACATAAAGAAGAAGGGAATGCTATATTTTCTTGATTGTTACCTAGAATAATTTCACCGTTTTCAAGCAACAAAGCAGCTCCAACTTTAAACCCTGAATAAACAGCATAAGCATTTCTTAAGCTTTTTTCCGCTGCCAACATTAAATCAGCATCAGATTTATCTAACTCTGCTGCATTAGCGTAAATTCTGTAGCTAATATTTAAATCACCTTTTCTCATATCCTTTATTGTTCGCGATTAATTTAAACTAAAATTGCATTTTTGGGTAGGGGTATTTTTACATAAGTTGTTATTTTAACTGAATTGTTAATAAAACAACTAATATTTGTTCGTTAATAATAAATTAGAGACTGCTAATTTAAGCAGTATTTTTTACTTTATTTTTAATATTTTAGCAAACAAACAAATTGATCCGTATAATAGACATATTGGAAAAGTTCGACCCTACTTCCCTCAAGGAAATGGATACTGTTAAATTACTTAATAGAACCGACACAAAATTTGTGATTCCAAAAGATCTATTTGTAACAATATTGCCCTTTTTAAAAGAGCATTACAAAGTTTTAGAAATCAAAAAGAAAAGAGTAGCTCAATATAAAACACTCTATTTCGATACGGATAATTTTGATTTTTACAAACATCATCATAATGGATGGCTAAACCGCTACAAAGTTCGAATGAGAAAATATGTTGATTCAGGCTTATGCTTTCTAGAAGTCAAAAACAAGAAAAAAGGGAGAACCGTGAAAAGTCGAATCAAAATTGTTGATTTTGAAGAAGAGATGTCAAATAATTCAATAAACTTTGTCAATGATGTAATTCCACATGACATTAAACTTGAAAGGAAATTATGGAATTCCTTTCATAGAATTACACTCGTTAACAAAACAGATAAGGAAAGACTTACATTGGACATTGGTTTAGGCTTTCAATGGAAGGAGAAAAAGCGCTCTTTGGAAAACACGATAATTGGAGAAGTGAAACAAGAAAAAGTCAATCGAAACTCCCCATTTATGCGATTGCTAAAAGAAAATGGAATTAGACCAATGCGTGTTAGTAAGTATTGTATAGGAGCAAAGATTTTATACCCAGAATTAAAAAACAATAGATTTAAAAATAAACATTTACACATAAATAAAATAAATGAATTGGTTAGTTGAAATATATAACACAGGAATGTTTGATTTTCTAATGGATGGAGATGCAAATGAAACAATTAAAGGGTTAGCGAAAACTATTGAGGATAGCGCGGACGGTATTAAAGATGTAATTAAGCAATCCAAAGAAACTTCTTCTGATGGTTTTTTAGGAGTGCCCTTATTTGAAAATGATTTTTGGAAATTGGTATTCAAATTCGGAATGAACTTAGGTGTTATTCTAATAATTGTCAGGGCTATCTACTACCCCATAGCGAAGAGAAAAGACTATCTTTTTACCTATATAATGATAAGCCTAGTCATTTTTATGATCTGTTTTACGCTGAAAAAGTTTGAGATGGGAATGGGCATGGCCTTAGGATTGTTTGCCATATTCGGAATAATAAGGTATCGAACAGACCCTATTCCAATTAAAGAAATGACCTATTTATTTATTGTTATCGGTGTTTCTGTTATCAATGCACTGTCGAATAAGAAAATGAGTTACGCTGAGTTGGCTTTTACCAATGCGGCAATTATTGGAGTAACATATGGACTTGAAAAAATTTGGTTATTGAGACACGAATCTAGAAAGGTGATAACTTTCGAAAAAATAGATTTGATTACCCCTGAAAAACATGATGAATTATTGGCCGACCTTCAAAATAGGACAGGGTTGACAATAACACGATTTGAGATAGGTAAGATTAATTTCTTAAACGATACTGCTCAGATCTTTATATATTACAATGAAGATGAGCAAAAGGGAAACTTTAGAGATGAAGGGATAAGTAATAAGTAGTCTCGTCTTTACGAGATTTAGAGCAATTATTGGAGATTAGCTAATTGTTATAATCAGCAAATGTCCTTTTACCGGGCAGGCACCTACTTTTTTGCTTGATAAAAAAAGTAAGCAAAAAATTCAAGGCTGCCAGCGAAAAACTACCTCACTCTTCATAAATGATAAGTGCGACTGAATGATCTTCTCGCGCCTCGAAGCTTTTCAGTCTTTCTAATCATTCATTTTGATTTCAATAGCTTTTCACTGAAGGCCAGGCTTGGCTTGTGCTATTGTTTGTGTGTGGTGTTACTTTAATTTCATTTCTATTATCCCTTGATTAAAAACTAGTTACCGTTTTCGGGGTCTCGGCATTAGTAAATGTTCTTGATGATTTCATCCGCAATGAGCGTGAGAATGACAAGCTGTTTGAGTTAGGAACGAACGAGTTCTTGTCATTTAGCGAAGAGGAATAGAAATTACAAGGTTATTTGCATAGCCAAGATTTTTGCTTCTTTTGAGCGATGCAAAAGAAGAGCATAGCGGCTCAAGCGAAAACATAAACATTCCATAAACAACGAAGATTAAATTGGAATTACTCCCCAACTTTTAGGAATGACCCCTATTTAATTCCTTATTTGTTCAAGGTTTAAATACTACTTTCACTATCCACGTCACCAAAGTTAAATCTTAGTGTAAAACGCAATGTATTTGCCAATGGACTTGCTTGCGTTAAGGCCAATAAATAAGATAAATCTAATTCGAAAACACTATATCTGATGCCAGCTCCAAGAGAAACAAATCTTCTATTTCCTTTAGACCAATGTTCATGAAAATATCCCGTTCTTATTGCTAATAAATTATTATATAAATACTCTGCTCCCACAGATATATTTATCTCTCTCAATTCTTCTTTAAATTTAGTTCCTTTTACTACCTCAGTTGTATTTCCATCTTCATCTATAACAACATCACCTGGAGCATCGCTAAACGAACCAAATATTCCGGAAGCAACACCCACATTTGGATCTTTTCCTGAAAATATCACCGGACCATCTGTTCCAAAAACAGTAGAACCATTCTCTTGCAAATATACAGGTTGAGTAGGAACCAATAACTTGTTTGCATCTAAAGCTACTGTAAATTTATTAAACTCATCTAGGTCTAGGTTAAAAGCGGACCCTAACCGCATATTAGTTGGAATAAAATCTCTATTCGCCGCATCCGTATAAGACATCTTTGCTCCAATATTTGAAATATTTAATCCATACGCAATAGTAGCATCCTTACCCGAAACTTCAAATGTTTCTGTTTCATAATATGCAGAGATGTCCACAGCGACCGACTGACCAGCCTTCACATCGGCTCCTGTAGAAGAAATCCCTCCAGTTAAATTTGAATAGATGTATCTAGCTGCAAGCCCAGCTCCAAATCGCTCCCCTAACTTTCTTGAATATGTTCCATCTAATGCAAATTCATTTGGTTTAAAGTTACGTATCTCTTGACCATAATTATTTGTAAAAGTGATATCCCCTAAAGAAAAATACCTTAAAGAAAAGCCAAACGCAGAGTTCTTGTCTAATTTCTTGTATCCTGACAAGTAAGCTAAATTGATATCATTTACCAAAGCTCTTAACCAAGGAGAATAAGACAAAGAAAAACCCATATCCTTATTATCATCAATAAAAGCTAGTTTCGCAGGGTTCCAATGAACAGAATTTGCATCTGGAGATAATGCTACACCAACGTCTCCCATTGCTCCAGAACGAGAGTCAGGAGAAATAAGTAAAAAAGGGACCGCAGTTGTTATTGTATTGATATCCGAACCCGTTTCTGCTCCACTTAAATTTACTTGAGCATTAGTGGATACTGATAAAAGCAGAGCACTAATAAAGGTTATTGATATTGTTTTTAATCTCATTTTCATTATTTGGGTTTTCAGTAGAACAGCAAATATACGTAAATTGTTACTTACTTATTGTTCATGCTTAATTAAGAATTACTAATTTTTCAAATTTTTCCACTTTTTCTCCTCCCTCGTTTAGAACTTTCAACTTATATACATAAACCCCTCTACCTATTTTTTCTCCGAAATCATCACGTCCATTCCATACAATTCCTTCAGACCTAAAGCCCTCAGAACGCACTCTTTTATTGATCGATTTAACCAGCTTTCCTGAAACAGTAAACACTTGTATTTGAACATCTAAATAGTCACACATCTGATTATGCTCAAAGTAAAACTCCGTACGAGTAGTAAAAGGGTTCGGGTAATTTAACACATGATCTAACGTGAAGTTTTCTTCCTTTGCAACCACAAATTCGATTTCACTTTTTTCTGAATTGTTGTAAACGTCCCATACCTTCAAACTCAATTTATGATTTCCTTCTTCTAAATCGTAAAACGGGTAAGATATTCTACCACTTTTATAAGTATCCAAATCAGCTTCGTAAAAATCATTTAATATAATAGACTCAGAAGTATTTTCATCAATTACGGCCTCAATGTTATGACCAACACCATTACCAACCATATTAATTCCATTTTCATCAAAAACCTTAGCAAATAAGTCAGGATTCTCATCTGTTATTCCACCTGAAACGAAACTATCATCGTTCATATACAGCGAAATATCAGGACCCTGATCATCAGAAATAGCAGCGGTATCGATTCCACCAATTACTGCGTCTTCGTTGTATCCTTGGGCATCTTCTTCTCCATTCTCAGCATAATAACTTACGCGCGAATTGCCGTACTGAAACGAAATATCTTGAGGTACCACAAAGGAAAACTTAAAAACACCATTTAAAACAGTAGCTTTTCCTTTGTAAACAACATTTTTCGATGTTTCAAATGGCTCTAAAGAAGATCCTGGACTATTAGCTAAAGTAGATAAGCTGAGCATTTTGTCGTATATCGTTGGATAAACCACCCCATTAAAACTTGTTAATTTCTGACCTATATAATCTTCTACATGCCCCACAACAGTGACAATACTCAATGCTTTCATAGTATCAATTGCCGCAGTAATTGATACACCGTTAATGGAATCTGTTACAATTTGGTGTTGCGGCAAAGCAAGTCTAACTGCCGGATCTCCCAATAATGCAAATTTTCTAAAATTAATATCGCCTCCACCATTTTGAACATACAAATCTTTTGTCTCAAGATAAACATCTCCTATTCGCTGAGGCATTCCATCAACTTTATCATAGATTGTACTATGAAAATGCTTATTTAATCTCTTATTACTACTGTTATAAACTAACCGAGTGGTTGTAAACAAAGCTATTCCTCCACCGCCTGGATTAAGCACCACATATTCGCCACCAGATGTTCTATCGTGGTCATCATACCGACTAAATTCGCATGTAGCAGTCATGAACACAGGTAATTTTAAACCATTCGTCCAATTTCTAATTGTAGGAACTCTTAAAATACGTTCGTGAGCCCATCCCGTTTCACCGCCGTGACCAATATAGTTAACTAAAAAAGCCCCCTTTTCAACTCTTTGCTGAATCGCTTCCTCACACCCTTTATTTTCATCCCCTCCGGGAGTAGTGGTTTCAACAAAAGCATCCATGTGTAATTTAACAATATTCATACTTTTATTGTTTACACGAATTGTATCCGCCATTTCTTCTGTATCTCTAAAATAAACGTTTCCATCTTCATCATCACTAACCAGACAAACAATATTTCGCCAATCATTTAATGTTGCGTTAGATTCTACATTAGCGCAAGATAGGTTATTCTGATTCGGAGTAGAAACAGAACTATACCCTTTTATTTTAGTAACCATATCGTTTGCTTCACTCAAAGAATTTACGGGCAGTCTTCCTATAGCAATATCCATCAAATCAAAATTATTCATTGCTCCATTATCTGATAGAATGGCAAAATAATCATCAGTGGCATAAGTACTTGTTATGCTTAAAGATTCTGTCGACTCATAAGTAGGTATAAAACGCATGTTATGACCTAACCTATTTCTAGCATCATAAGTCGCATCGCCAAAAAACAAACAATATCTTGGTATCAAATCTGGATCTAATCCTGCTCTAACATAAAACATTCTCAAAAAATGCTTTATCGCTGTTGCATCTCTCATACCGGAAGAATATTCATTGTAAATTTGATTTGGAGTAACAACATGACAAATCAAACCTTCATTTACTTGATGGAAATTTGCTAACTCAATTGCGGCAGGCATATACTCTTGAGGGACAATAATAATCAAATCTGCAAAACCTAATCCATGTAAATTTTGAGATAGCACTTTGTGATGGAATATCGGGACTTTTGACAAAGCGTCGTCCAATGCAATAAAGGTTCTTAATGAATCAGTATTCACTTTGAATTCAGCTGCCGAACCAACCGTATTAAAATCAACAATAGAGACATTGGACAAGTCCGTAACCTCCCATATTCGATTTATATTATCAACATTCCCGATAGAAAACCGACTTACATTTCCTAGTCCAACTGAGGCTATATCTCTAAATTCCATCTGACTTCCAATCATTGTTAAAGTCCTGGGTACATTAACTTCTATATAATCTAGCCAACCCTTTGAAGAAGACAATCCGTTTTTGTTATATGTAATTTGAACATCTATGCTATTCCCATTACCTAAGTACTCCAGCACTCCACTAACACTTTTTCCTAATGGCGCATAGGTCCCCGTTCCAGATGCCCCAACAGCAATGTCTAGTGAATTCCCGCCAGATGCTAATGTGTAACTTGTACCATTGCTAGCAGCATGTCCTATAATTTTAGCA
>Ga0233450_10005142_pt1 | contig 11450 bp, 4 predicted proteins | sample 011ome_30_FD_189956 | JGI IMG/M metagenome (GOLD analysis project Ga0233450, IMG submission 189956) | Coastal salt marsh microbial communities from the Groves Creek Marsh, Skidaway Island, Georgia - 011501CT (spades assembly) | ecosystem: Environmental > Aquatic > Marine > Intertidal zone > Salt... | reverse complement strand
CGCGCATCCGCGGTCGTCGTCGTCGTCGTCGTCGTCGTCGGTGCGTCGTCGGCATTGTTTCTCTCTCTCTCTCTCTCTGTGTGTGTGTGTGTGTGTGTGTGCGTTTCGCGCGCGGCGGTGATGGAGCCGGCGACGGTGGCGTTAATCACCCTCCTCGCCCTCGGGTCGTTGAAGCTCACCGCTGGGGGCACGTTGGCGTACGTGTACGGCGAGGATGCGCTGCGTTGGTTTGGGTTTACGCGGATCGCGAGCGGTGAAGGTGGGAGGGATGATGCGGTCTCGACGGCGGTGGAAACGGAGGAGAAGAAGGAGGCGTGAGTGCGCGCGTGAGCTGTGGATGTGATGCGCAAAGGATGCGCGTGGGTGTTGTTTTCGGTGTGGTACGTAGAATGAGGCTTTGACGTAGAATGAGATTGGGACGGGATGATGGGCGTGGTGGCGGGAGTTGAGAATATGTAGACTAGTAGTAATATTTCTGTCACATAGTATGCACATAGCATTGCCGCTAAATGGTTTCGCCGTCGCGGTTAGGCGTCGGCGACTCCGACGTCTAAGATGTCTGATACGATGCGTTGGCGAAAGTACTCCATGTTCTTTTGCGTGAACGCAAGCTCGGCGCCGGCTGAAAGATAATCGGCGTATTTGATCATGAACACCCCGCAATCGCACCCGTTCATTTGCTGAGGGATGTCTTTTGGGTAGCATTCTTCCCACTCGTCCTCGTCCCAGTCTTCGTTGAGCTTGTTTTTTGCCTCGTCGATGACCCAGTTCTTAAGATTTCTCACAGTCGTGCGGCATTCACCGAGTAAAGAATCATAATAGCTAATTCGCTTGTTCGTGACATCGATTTCAGCAAGTACCCAGTGCATTCTCTGATGGACGGGGACGTAAATCTTTTCGCACCGCAATACGTCGTACTTGAGCTTCTTTGCGAGCGTCCAACGACGCACGTTGGAATATTCGTACTTTCCGCTGTCTTGAAAGAGTTTGTTGATGAAAAAGGTACTGAAAAAATGTACTTTTGGCTGCGTCGTTCCTTCTGGCATGGATTTGTGAGCGCGTGCGGAGAGCAAACCGATTGCAAAATTCGCCACCTCATCATTCAACCACGTTCCCGTGCGTAAGCTCGCGATATCCTTGCCAGTCGCGTCGAGCGCACCTTGGCCTACAAAGGTTCCACTAGCTAAGACTTGGTTATCTCGCGCCAGGAATGCTTTTCGCACCGCCTCCAGCTTGGCTTTGGTGAGAGGCTTTAAAAATTCACGTGCGGCTTTTTCACGTTCGCGCTTTGCCTTTAACTCCTTTGCCTCCAAAGTCAGACGCTGGAGTTCATCTTCCAATCCGCTCGAACTTACACTAGCTAAAATCTGACTCATCTTCTCGCGTCTAAGCTTCAGTGCCTCTTCTTTAGCGCGCATTGCTGCCGCGTGTTTGGCTGAGAGCGGCTCTAGTTCTTGAATGCGTGGTCCACTATGGTGTGCATGTTCTCTCGCCGCCTCAACGCGTGAGGCGTTGGAAAGCGTACCATTGTCGTACGAGGCTATAAGTTTTTTATACCGCGCCAAAGAGTCGGCGTCGTCCCACTTTTTCATGCTGACGTATTTTTTCAACGCTTCACCAAAAATGTTCACTCGGGTCATGTGTTTGAAAGCTAACGATCGAGGCGCACCCTCGCCTTGAGCGCGCGTGTTAATGTCGCTCAAAATACCTCGGTCACTGAAATCGTCGTGTTGACCACTGTAGCCTCTATATGACGTCGCCCCGCCTCTATACGTCTCTCTCGCCGGCGTAAATACGCTCGGCGTCCTTCGCCACGCGTGTTCCCAATCCCTCCGTGCCTCCTGACCGAATGCCGTGCGTTCACTCAAGACTCTATCACGACCACTCACCCCAGCGCCCGTACGCTCGAGTGCGCGCGGTGGGGTCGAATAAGGGTGTGCACGCGTATACGCTAAACGTTCACTCCACGCGCTTCCTCGCGCAAACAAACCACCAGGCGTCAATACCGGAGTGCTATGGTCAATATCGTCCCGCACGAACGCTCGTCCTTCGTCACGAACTAATCGTTCAAGCGTCGACGTCGACGGTGTCGTCGGTGACGCGCGAGCCGCGTAAACGTCGCGTGGATCTGCAAAGGCGTGCGCTCGAGTTCGGTCGAGTGACGCTTGATGCGCGCGCAGGATATCGTCCCTGACGGTATGCGCGTCGATACCGTCGCGTGACATCCGTCACTTTGTGATTGCCCGCGCGCAGCCGCGGCGGTGACGTTGACGCGTGCGCCAAGATGTGCAGTTTCTGTCACGGTGAGCTTCAGTTTTTGCCTCGCGTTTGAGTGGCGGGGAGAGCGGGAGAGAAAACTATCGCAATGTTTAGTAATTTATCCTTTAAAAGTTCTGGGTTATAACAAATGGATATTGTAATGCGAACTATGATCACAGCTTGAGTCGATCGCGGATGACCTCGGCGATTGAATCTTCGCCAGGGCCGACGTCTTTAAATTTGTCCAACACTTCGACGACGACATCCTGTCGGCGCTTCCACTTGACACTGCCGTTTTTAACACCGTTGTTCATGAAGTTCCGTAAAACTTGAACGCAAACCGATGGAGTAAGACCAGTAAGGAGAACGGCGGCGAGAGTAGGATCGGGGTCGGGCTTTTCTTCCGGCTTTTCCACCGTCGGACGAGCGCCAAATCCGAGACTCGAACGTCGAAGGATGCTCACTTGCTCAGCCTCTTCTAATCCGGCGTAAATCACCTTGGCAACCTTGACGTTGCGTTGCGCGACGATGCGAAGGATTTCAACACCATTGTACACGACGCTTCTTAAATAGTACGGTAGAACGAATTCAGCCACGCCAACCATGCGACCGGGCTCAGACAGGGCAACTAATCCAATCGCGGCTTCGTTGTCATTGAGCTTCTCCACCATGACGTCGATTAATGTCGCAGCACGGTTGAGTTCGAGACCCATGAGCGCTTCAGCGGCTCTCGTATCTTTCGTGCGCCATAATTCAGCCAAGGCTGCAGCCGCAGCTTCAATGTTCGCCGCACCAGCGAGCACAATGGTGATGGCAATCGGGTCGTCGTCTTGAGAGACTTCAGCGACGACTTGGGCGATTTCGCTTCTATCAAGACGCGCTTGGAGACGGGCTGTGCGTTCGTCTGAAGATTCAGACGATTGCTTCACAGCGGCGTCAGCGTCCGCCTTTGCCTTGGCTGCGGCGTCGGCATCCGCCTTTGCCTTGGCTGCGGCGTCGGCATCCGCCTTTGCCTTGGCTGCGGCGTCGGCATCCGCCTTTGCCTTGGCGGCGGCCGCGGCAGCCTCCTTTTCTGCTTGAGCCTTGGCTGCTGCCGCGCGCTCAGCTTCCGCCTTGGCTCGCGCGTCCGCATCTGCCTTGGCCTTGGCCGCGGCTTCCGCTTCGGCCTTGGCCTTGGCCGCGGCTTCTGCCGCTGATTTCGCCTTGGCGTCCTCTTCAGCCTTTTTGCGCGCTTGCTCCATCTCCCTCGCCTTTGCTTCCGCCGCTAACTTTGCCGCCTTGTCTGCCTCAGCCTTGGCTCGCTCTTCAGCTTTGCGACGCTCTTCAGCTTCCTTGTCAGCACGGCGTTTCGCCTCCGCCTTTTCATTCTCCAATCGCTTTTGTTCGGCTTCGCGTTCCTTGGCTAGGCGTCGCTTGTCCTCCTCCGCCTTGGCCGCGGCTCTGGCAGCTTCTTCTTCAGCGCGCTTCTTTGCCTTGGCAGCTTCTTCCTCAGCCGCCTTGGCTTTAGCCTTAGCATCTCTTTCAGCTTGTTCCTTGGCACGGCGCTGCTCTTCGGCAAGACGCTGTAACTCAACCTTCTTTGCCTCCTCCTCCGCGGCTTTGGCGCGTCGACGGGTTTCTTCCTCTTCCGCAGCCAACTTGCGACGCTTTTCTTCAGCCGCGGCGCGCTCAGCTTCAGCCTTCGCGGCAGCGATGCGCGCTTCTTCCGCACGTTTTGCGGATTCGATAGCCTCTAAGCGGCGTGTTTCTTCGAAACTTACCGTCTTGGACTCGATGACGACGTCGACGCGGCGTTGAGCCTCCGCCGACGCCCGTCTCTGATCTTCATCAGAGCGTCGAGCGTTCTCTTGAGAGTCAAAACTCATGAATTCGGCGTCCCATCGCAAGCGACGAGCATCAATTTCGGAAATCAGCGCCGCAAGCACGGCTTCAAGACGTCTAATTTCCACTTCAGCCGCTTGTCTGCGCGCGTCCTCCTCGGCGCGTCGGGCGCGTTCGGCGCGCACGGCTGCGTCGGCTTCGGCACAAATAGCGTCGCGGCGCTCATCCTCTGCGCTCGAACGAGTGACTTCCTCAGTAACCGTACGCTCGAGATCCACTTGTGACAGTGAGCGACGTTGTTGGAATGCAGCGTAATCTCTGGCGGCTTCTTCTTCGAGCGAGCGGAGCTCGGACACCAACGCGGCAAGACTCGATTCCGACTCTTGCTGCATTCGCCGAGCCTCTTGAATCATGTCGTCAATGTCTGATGCGAGTCGAGCCAGTCGTTCATCTTCGCCGAGACGACGGTTTTGCTCGTCACTGGCGCGCTTATCCATCACGGTTCTGAACTGCACACGACGAGCTTCTTCGCGTTCGTACAAAGTCTTCATGGTCAATGTGAACTCCTCAATGGCTCGCGTCGCGGCTTGCATCTTGGCGTCTGTTTCGCTTCGGAGCTTGTCTTCATCCGCTTGGCGTTGTGCCGCCGCATCGGCGGCTTGCTTGCGTCGCATTTCTTCTTTCGTCCGGATGAATTCTTCCTTGGCTTGAAGTTCAGACTTAAATTCATCGAGAATACCCGGGAGTTCTGCTTGGAATCTCGCGCGTCGCGCATCCTCCTTGGCGATGAGGTCATCGTCAATCTTTTTCTGCGCAGCAAACTTGTCGTCGACGGCCTTGCGGCGAGCGTCTTCTTCGGCACGGCGAATGGCTTCTTCACGAACCATACGTTGTAGATCAGTCTGCATTTGAGCACGTCGTGAGTTTTCACGCTCTCTCTCTGCGGCATCTTCGGCGAGGAGACGGGAATCGTCAGCCAAGGCTTGTTCACGGTTACGTCGGAATGATGCTACCATGGACGCTTCGCTCTCCAACGCAGACTTGGCAGCAGCTTCAGCATCACGACGACGACGCTCCATCTCACGGATGAATGCTTCGATTTCTTCACGCTTTTTGTTTACGTCGCGAATGTGCTCCTCGCGTCGTCGATCCTCTCGAGCTCGAAGTTCAGCTTCAGTGCGTTGTCTCTCTTCAATATTTGCTTTGAACTGCGCTCTCTTGGCAAGCTCGGCTTCCCAAGCGGCGTCTTCTTCCGCTTTGAGCTTGTCAATGCGATCTTGTTCAGCCTTGCGTCGAGAATCTTCTCTGGCAATCGTTTGAAGTTCGGCTTCGGCGGCGGCTTTGGCGGCTTGCGCCGCCGACGCTGCTCTCGCATCTTCTTGGCGACGACGCTGTTGCTCTTCGTCTTCACGACGCTTCGCTTCCAAGTCGAACTCCTTGCGACGTTGCTCTTCGCGTTCTCTGATGCGAGCTTCTTCTTCGGTGCGGCGGCGAAGTTCTTCCTGAGCGCGCGCGCGACGATCCTCTTCGGCAGCCAACGCACGAGCAGCGGCTTCAGCCTTCATGCGAGCCTCAGCCTCGATAGCGCGGCGCTTGGTCTCAGCAGCCATGCGTAAGCGTACTTCGTTTGCTTCCAAATCTCTGAGCTTCGTTTCAGCAGCCATGCGACGACGATTCTCAGCCTCGACGGTCTCACGTTCCTTTTGTAAAGCGGCGGCGGCGGCGGCGTCAGCCTCGCGACGTCGACGCTCTTCAATTTCGCGTCGCTTGCGTTCAGCTTCGGCTTCATTCTTCAAATTGATTGCGGCTTGGACTCTACGCGCTTCCTCCTCTGCGCGTCGGACAGCTTCTGCCTTCGCGAGCTCTTCTTTCGTCATCATGAAATCAACGTGTCGAGTATCCTCGACAGTGCGTCGCAAACCTTCTTGAGAATTGAAAATCAAGTTTCGCTTTTCGTCTTCGATGCGGCGACGCTCTTCAGCAGCGCGTCTCTCGGTTTCTGCTCTCGCGAGTTCGGCTTCCTTGCGCTCGTTATCGGCGCGACGCTTCTCTTCGGCGTCGCGTTGACGATCTTCAGCATCCTTAGCGGCGCGCGCTGCGTCGTCGTATGCTCTGCGACGACGCTCTTCAGCTTCAATCTTCTTCCGTTCGGCTTCTTTCGCAGCTTCGGCCTCGGCTTCGGCTCGCTTACGACGCATGTCTTCTTCGGAGCAGCGGCGGCGTTCCTCTTCTTCAATAATTCTGATTTGATCGAGCGCAGCCTTGTGTCGATTGTTGGCTTCGGCTTCGCGGCGCGCTTCCTCGGCAATGATACGAGCGAGTTCTTGAGCATACGCCGGACGACGTCTCTCCTCTTCTTCATACAAACGTTGACCTTGTTGTTTGAATTCTTCAAGGGCATTACGCATTTCATCGAGCTGTCGATCTTCGGCAGTACGCGCATCAGCTTCAACTTTGGAGGCGTTGCGAAGTGCGGCTTGGGCGGCGGCTGCGCGAGATTCCTCGGACGAAAGCGCAGCAGCGAGTTCCTCTTTACGGCGCTTAGCATCATCTTCAGCGCTTGCACGACGCATCTTCACCTCTCGATCAAATCGGATGATTTCTTCTTTAAGAGTGTTGATTTGTTGCTCAGCGCTGAGACGGCGAGAGTTCTCTTGATCACGGCGGCGGCGCTCTTCATCTTCTTGATCTCGAAGGCGTCTCGCCGCATCGTCTCGACGACGCTCTTCTTGAGACTGACGATCAGCTTCTTCGCGCTCAAAACGATCGCGCTGATCTTGAACCGCGCGCATTAACGCTTCATTCGCGCTGATTCTTCGAGCGTCTTCTTGGTTGCGAAGTCGCTGCTCTTCATCTTCAATACGAGCGTGGTCCGCATCCCAAGCCCGTCGGCGTTGTTCCTCAGCGGCGGCTTGAGATGCAGCTTGATCTTGAAGTCTTCTGAGATTCGCTTCTGATTCGTTTCGTCTACGCTCTTCTTCTTGCAACACACGAGCTTCGGCTTGATTCAAACCATTGGTTTGGGCTTCAAACTTTGCTCTCAACTCGTTTTCTTTGATGCGAGTCGCTTCAAGTGCACGGCGAGCGTCATCGATTTCCTTGTCAGCCTTTCGACGGCGAGTCTCGATTGACGATTGAACACCTTCAATCCGTTTCGTCATCTGCACGACACGATCTTTGGCGCTCGAAAGTCTGTCAGTGCTCTCGGTGAACTCTGCGTTGAGCTGGTTCTTCTGCTTCTCTGTGACCGTTCTCGTTGTGATGATTTCTTCCTCGTAAATAGCTTCGCACTCTTCATACATGCGATCTATTCTCTCTTTCTCAGCTCGGCGACGGCTGTTTTCCTTTCTTCGTAGCTCCGTTTCGACTTGAATAGCTCTTTCAAGAGCTTCCTCCGCCTCTCTACGTCGGCGATCTTCGTCGGCGCGACGTTCACGCTCAGCCTTGTCGATGTCATGGTAGACTTCATTCGGTAAAGTTTCACGATTCCGGCGTGGTGCACGCTTGGCGACCATTTCTCTTGTAACTGTTGTGGTCGTTCTTGTTGCGCCGTCAACCGCAGCAGTGACGGACGTGGTCACAGATTGTGCCACTTCGCCAACAGAAATCGCCGCTTGAGCAACCTGCTTTGGAGCTCGCTCAAGCAAGTGAATGAAAAGGTACACAATGAAAGCAATCACGGCGCCAATGATACTTGCGTATTCCATGTTCACCACGTACGTGTAGAACGTGCCATTTCCAGAAAAAGCACCAGCTTGAATCAAATATGACATCCCGGAGAGAAGGGACAAAAAGTTTGGCGCTGCGGCAACAGTGATGGCAATCATGGCACGCGGATTCACTCCATTGAAGAACCAGTACGGTCCATTCGGATCACGAGTCTGCATGGCTTTACGAGATAACTTACCACCGCGCATGAGCCAGTAGTCACACAAGATGACACCAAGAACTGGAGACACGAGTAAAGAGCCAACGCCAATAATCCAAGACGCTGCGGCAACAGTTTGCTCCCACATCAGGGACGCCGGAGCAAATAGACCAACGGCCACAGTCGTAATAATCGCCGCTTGCTTGGAAGTGATAGTCGTCTTCGAAAACGGAAGCTTGAACTCTTGCAAGTATTCTTGAGGACCGACAACGTTGGAGGCGCTGTTGGTCACAAGCGAAGCGACGGCGAGCGACACGAACATGATCGATGGCGGTGCTTTGGCCATAGCGGAAGCTATGATAGCGAAGATACCGGATAATATCGGTAACCAGAAAAACTGCCCGATTGGCGCCGTTTTCGAGCCCTTGATCCGCGCAGTGTAGTCGGGATAGATGCTCGCAAGAGTTACCCAAACGCCAACCATCAGCCAAGCGTGCTTCCAAAATTCAGCCGCCACATAGCTTGGCATTCCCGCAGCGAGCGTCGCACTCAACGTACTTTGAGGAATTCCTTGGCGCACGGCCCACGCCACAAAACCCGCAGCGATAGCCAGCACAGCTTGCCCAGAACCGATTAAGCGTGTCGCCGGAACCGTGCGAAGGGAAAGCGCGAGCTGGACGACCCAGAACATCGCGTACGCAGCTCCACGGACGATCACGTCGCTTTCAATACTCATTGCAATAGAAGTTGATTTGAATAAACCAAACACAGCCTCACCACCGACCAAAGTTTGAACGGCGTACAACAAGAATCCAAGTACGGCGCGTCCGAAATCAGCAAACTCTGCCCCCCAAATCCCAAAGCTCGATCTCGCCAAAATGGGCATGTTCAATCCATACTTCGCCGCAGGGTAGCCAATCGCACTGACGAAAGGCATTGCCATCAGCGTCCCCAACAGCGTAGCCCCACCGAGCTCGTACCACAACAACGGCGCCAACGTGTGCAAGTTCCAACGCACAAAGCCATACGGCACGGAATACATCACCGCACTCAACGCCAACGCCGCCCAAAGCGACAATTCGCGTCCACGCTTAATCGCATTCTCATCCGTCGTGGGCGGAATAATCAAATCCTCATCCCCAGCCGCAACTTCAAACGCCTCATCATCCGCGTCTTCGTCGGCCGCAACCGATCGATCGTCCCCATATCCCAACTTAATCGCCCGCACCACCGTCGTCCCACGCACGCACACCCCTCCACCGCGCGCAACGCACACTCCATCAATACCACTACTCCTCTTCATCGTCTGGCATCGAACAACCCTCACCGCGCGTCGCGATTCCCTCGATCGTCGCGACGCATTCGCTGCATTCACCACGCAATCCACGCGCGTTGCTCGCGAATTCACCGACGAATTCACCGACGAATTCACCGACGACGCGCGTGTCACTGCGCCCGGCATCGCCGCAGGCGTCATCATCATCGATGCCGCGCTGCGCATCGCTCAACTCGATGCCCGCGTGCGCGCTTGTGGCGCATTCGCGATCGCAATTCGCACAATTGCAATCCAATTTTCGCCCGCAGGGCTCGCGCAACCAAAGTTCACCTAGGGCTCCACGCCGCACTGTTCGCCGCGAGCTCACGCGGACGATGTTCGCGAAGACGACGACGATGACGACGATGATGACGACGACGACGCGAATGATGGATTCGCCCCGCGGTGCGTCGCGCGCGACGTCGGGGCGACGCTCGGCGGTCGTCGTTCGCGCGGCTGCGGGCGCCAAGACTGGGCCGTACGAGGCGAGGAATGAATTTGTGATCCGGGACACGGCGGATGCGGGCGTTCGAGCGCGATTCGAGGAAGAGATGGCGAAGCGTGAAGCTTTGGCGAAGACGCTTGGGTGTGAGTCGTGTGGGTTGAAGAAGATTTCGGCGAATGAGTATGCGTTTGAGCAGCGGTGGGGGAGCAAGGAGGCGTACGAGGCGTACATGAATCATCCAGAGCGCAGACGGAGTCATTTGACGGTTGGGGTGTGGCAACGATTGCCGAAGGATAAGTGGAGCGTGCCGGATAATTTTACGCCGGTGACGAAAGCGTAGTTGGCGGTGGTGATGAATGATAGCGCGCTGATTTGTAAATTTGGATGTTCTTCGCGTGAAAACAAACCATGTCTTTGTATCGTGTGATGAACAATTTTGTTTCTTGTGCTAATCGACTAAGTGTGCGCGTGTGTTTCGAGTAAAATGTCGTCGTCGTCATCATGCGTTCTACCGTGTTTACAGGGCACCAATTTTACCCTTGTAGAGATTGATGAAGACCTCGGGGTCCCACATTGGCGAGCCATTCGCGCCCGTGGCGTGCGCGTCTAGCGAGGACATGGCGGCGTCGATGGAATCTGGATCGACACTCGTCGCGGCATCTGGAGACAACAACAGTGCGGTTAAACCAGTGAGAATGAATATAGGCGCCGTCACGGCGCAGAACAGCACGACGTAGATGACGGATACGTATTCTTGTCTCGAAAGCACCCCAGACGTGTCGCCCATTTGTCGAGAAAAGCTTTGCCACTCGAGCTCGATGAGAACATCCAAAAACCACTTGCCTTCGATTTGTCCAGGCGGGCACAACGTGTTGTAAAACATATTCGTCGCCGTCTCTTCCGCGACTTGCTCCCATTCACGCTCAATCTCTTCTGGAGTTTCAAAGTACGACTCGTCTTCGCTCTGGCTTCCCGGCGCGGGGTCGGTGCGAAAATCGACTCTATCCTCTCGACTGATAATCATGCCATCGCGATTGACTCTATACGTCGTGCGACCAAAAAGCTCAAACCCCACATCACTGTCATCGCTTTCTCCTCGCGCTTTCGTGGCGACGATATCACCTACATCGACCGAGCCTTCGTCCAACCGCCGAACCGCGCCCTCGTGCATCGAATCCAACAACACGTTGCTCATCTTCTTCCCAAACTTCGCCCCATCCCACCGCGCGGTCCACTGAATTAACAACACCCCAGGCTCAACACACGACGCCCTTCGCGTCTCAAACCTAAATCTCTTCAACGAATCCTTCGTCGTCGAAGCAAAGTGCGTCATCAACTCGCCGTACTCGCGCGCCCCGCGCACCGCCCACACGTCGTTGTCGTACTCAGCATTCGCCGACAACATCTCCGTCATCGCCGCGAACGGCTCAGCATCGAACCCAGCGCGAAGCGCATTCGTCGTCGCCGTCATGCGATCCAACGCCGACGGCATCGCCGCCGACGACCCGCTCGATTCGGCCGATGCCGATGACTCGGTGCGCGCCCCATCGTCGCTCGCGGCGCGCACGACGCGCCGCGTCCGCCGCGTCCGCACCGTCGTCCGCATCAACCGCGGCGACGACCGCGCGGCGCGCGATGGTGCGCCCATGGTCGCCGTCATCGCCTCCACCGTCGTCGCCACACGCGCGCGAGGCTGTGCCAACCTCGGGACCGCGACCGCGTGGCGTCGCGTCGCGCGCGCG
>Ga0233450_10005114_pt1 | contig 11498 bp, 10 predicted proteins | sample 011ome_30_FD_189956 | JGI IMG/M metagenome (GOLD analysis project Ga0233450, IMG submission 189956) | Coastal salt marsh microbial communities from the Groves Creek Marsh, Skidaway Island, Georgia - 011501CT (spades assembly) | ecosystem: Environmental > Aquatic > Marine > Intertidal zone >... | reverse complement strand
CATCATTTTTATGTCTTATAGAAAAGATGCTGCTTTAAACAAAAAATATCACAAAGGCAGTCTTTGGATTCTTTTGATTTTTATCAGTTTTATTTTGGGTATTGCCGCTATTAAATTTCTTTTGGGGTACTAAAAAACCACTCATAATTACTTACAAGTGGCTTTAATTTTTTTAATCCAAAAGACTATCTTTTTAGTTTACGTTTGGTAAAAAGTTATAGTGTTTTGAATAATAAAGCATTTGACTTTTAAAGTCTTTTGCATAGTTTACATTAATCGCTGTTATTTCACCATTTTCATCCGTTACAGGCTTCAGTACAGGATTGACAAATCCACCATAAGGTGCAGATTTAAATTGCTTGTTTCTTTCTAAAACCTCCGCATGAATCGCTTGGTCAACTTTTACGCCGTAGCCCTCTACCAAGGCTTGAACAGCTTTAAAATCACCTTCTGATTTAATACGCTGTGTTTCTCTTAATAGTTGTCCAAAAAGCTCGTGAAGTTTATCATAATCGTTGATGTTAAAATAGGTTTTACCATCTCTAGTGACTTTTTCAATAACATTGTCTTTTTGTCCTTTTTCAAAAGCCCAAGCACTTACCCATTGTCTATTGCGCATATGCGCTTCTTCTACATCATCCCCAAGTTCTAAGCGAATAAGCTGCGTCATTAGGCCATTTCTAATATAACCATCAAAAGCCGCCATTCCAACAGCTTTCCAGTCTTCGACTAACCCCAATTCTTGTAATTTTGAATCATAGAGGTAGTACAAGCCCACCAAGTCGGCGCGCCCCTCTTCTAGTGTTGAGGCATAATTTTTTAAAGTTTCTTTGGTTTCACCAACACCTGGATTCAATTGCCCAGAGGCATGTCCAACAACCTCGTGAAGTGCGGTATGAAGTTTATCGGCTAGCTGACCATGTTTTTTCTCTAGTTCGTATTCTTGATCATCATGAACAAATTCTTTTAATCGCCCTGAGCTTCCAGAGTTATTGTAGGCATTAATGATATTTCCTAATGAAACAGACTTGCTACCAACTTCGGCACGAATCCAATTGGCATTTGGTAAATTAACTCCTATTGGTGTCGATGGTGAGGCATCTCCTGCTTCGCCAGCAACATTTACAGTTTTATAACTTACACCAACAACATTTTTCTTTTTGTGCTCTGGCATTAAAGGGGAATTGTCTTCAAACCATTGCGCATTTTCAGACAAGACCGCCATTTTTGCAGACATATCAAAATCCTTTATTTGAACGATGGTTTCATATGAGCCTCTGTAGCCCAATGGGTCGTTATAGACTTCAATAAAACTATTGATATAATCAATATTACCCTCGGTAGCAGCAGTCCATGCCACGTTGTAATCATCCCAAGTTTGCAAGTCGCCTGTTTTGTAATATTGAATCAATAAACCAAGAGCATCGCCTTGGGCTTTATTTTCGGCCACCCCTTGGGCCAATTCTAACCATTTTACAATTTCATCAATTGCCGATCCATAAAGCCCTCCAGATTTGTAGACACGTTCTTTGAGTGTGCCATTTTCTTTTACAAGTTGAGAGTTTAGACCAAAAGACAGTGGTTTGTCAGGATTTGGTGAAGATTTAGCAGCATAAAATGTTTCAACATCTTTGTTAGTCACATTGGGGCCATAAAAGTTAACCGCAGATTCCAAAACATTATCCGCATTTTTCGCTTGATTTACTTTTTTAGAATCCTTATCATTAAAAAGCACCTCAAAGGCTTCGCCCTCTAAGGTTGCAGGGGTTGCCTCCAGTAAAGATTTTAAATAAGCGGAAGAAAACTCTGGGCTTAGTTTTGCATTGCTATAGTGGTGATGAATACCATTGCTAAACCAAACACGTTTTAAGTAAGTTTCAAAAGCAGTCCATTCTTCTGTTGATTTATCGCCGTCAAAAGTTGTATAAATGGTCTCCAAAGCTTCACGAATGGTAAGATTGTGACGATAGTTTTGATCCCACATGATATCTCGGCCAGAAAGACCTGCTTGTGTAAGGTAATACACGAGTTTTTGTTCTTTTAAGGTAAGATTTTCCCATCCTGGTAATTGATAACGTAAAATTTTGAGGTCAGCAAATTGTTCCACCATGTATGGAAAACTCTCTGTATCTACAGTAACGAATAAATCGTCATTTGCCGAAGTTGAGTTGTCATTTTTACATGAAAAAAATAATTGTGAACATGCAAAAACAACGAGCATTAATTTGTAGCTGAATTTCATAGTATTATTGTGTTTGTTTTGATTTGTGATTTAATATTCAAAGTCTACGAATATAGTTTATTTTGAAAAACATAAAAAATTAAATTCTTTGATACGGTGTTCAAAGAAATTTATAATTTAGTAGAAACTAAAATATATCAAATCTCATGAAATCACTCAAATTTATTTTATTCCTACTTTTATTTTTATTACTGGCTGGAAGCAGCTATGTGGCTGTACAGCCCAATAGTTATGATCTTTCTCGTACACGTACTATTTCTGCACCCGTAAGTGTTATTTATAACACCGTAGAAGATTTTCGGCAATGGGAACCGTGGTCGTCATGGAAAGAAAAAGAACCTACACTATATCTAAAATATCCAGAAAAAACAGCAGGAGTTGGAGGTTCTTATTCTTGGACTGGAAAAGATGGAAAAGGCACAATGAAAACCCTTGTTGCTGTTCCAAATGATTCATTAATACAAGAACTGAAGTTTGAACAATTTCCAGCATCACAAGTGTATTGGAATTTTGAATACAAAAGCCCAAACAGCACAGAAGTAACTTGGGGTATGAAAAGTGATGATGTCCCTTTTATGCTCAAATTTTTTGCATTAATTAATGGTGGAATGGACAAAATGATTGGTCCAGACTACGAAAAAGGCTTAGAAAATTTAGATACACATTTGCAAAAACAAATGGCGGTTTACAACATAGAAGACCATGGAGTTATTGATTATGGCGGCGGATTTTATTTGTATATCACCTCAAGTACAACTCCAGAAAATATCAGTATGACGATGGAAAAAAATTACGCTACCCTATATAACTATATGAATGTGAACAATATAGAGAGTAATGGTCATCCCATGAGTTTATATCAATTTCGAAATCCAGAAGATGGAGCAATGATTATGAGTTGTGCAATTCCTGTACGTCAAAACTATAGAATAAAAGATGCAAGTGGAATTTTATGTGGCTATATGCCAAGAACAAAAGCGCTTAAAACAACATTAAAAGGCAACTATAAAAACTTAGAAGAAGCTTGGACAATTAGCTATCAAAATATGGCTAAAATGAATCTAAGACCTTCAAAACTGAAACCCTTTGAAATCTATTTGACAAACCCACAAGAAAACCCCAACCCAGCAAATTGGGTTACAGAACTTTTTATCCCGATTTTAAATTAATTAAAAATAAAAAAATGATATGAAATATGCTTTATTAGTATTTATAGGTGGTGGATTTGGAAGTGTTTTACGATACTTGATTGGAAAGTTATTTCATAATTTATTAGGTGCATTTCCAATAGGTACAATGACCGTCAATATTTTTGGAAGTCTGCTGATTGGGATTCTTTTTGGTCTTGGGCTAAAGAATGGTGGGCTTTCAGAAACTCAAAGCTTACTTTTGGTTACAGGATTTTGTGGCGGATTTACCACATTTTCGGCCTTTGCTATGGAAAATCAAATGTTTCTAAAATCTGGTGATTATGTGCAATTTATCAGCTATACTTTAGGGTCATTAATTTTGGGAATTGCTGCTGTAGTTTTGGGCCTAATTATATCGAAAAACCTCTAAATTACTTGAAGCGTTTTACTCCTGCTTTAATCTCTAAAGGAACGTAATTTTGACGCGGGACAATTGGACAAGAATAACGCTCATTATATGCACAATAAGGATTATAGGCTGTATTGAAATCAAGCCAAATGCTATCTGATTTAGGCACTTCCAAATCCATATAACGACCGCCAACATAGGTAGAAATACCATTGGTATCATCCAAAAAAGGAAGAAAAAGATAATTGGATTTTATTTCTGTAGAGTCTTTTCCTTGATAGACCTTCAGCTCAAAAGTTTGTTGCAGTAATTCAAAAGATAATACGCCATAAACACGTTCTTTTGACACCCGTTCTGTAGTTGTTTTCATGTCAAAATATTCGGAGTTTGGAGTTGGTGTCAATTTTGCTTTGACCACGAAACTAGAATCTATTGGAAAAAATGAAAGCGATGAAAACGTTTTTAAATCATTAGGTTTTAGTGGCGATTTTGAAGCATCCTTAAACATTTCATTCATTTTTTTTTGAAATGCTGAGTTGTATGTCATTCGAACTTTTTTTTCTGTACAAGAAACATGGAACAAAAGTAAACCAATGACAATTAAACCTATTTTTACCTTAAAATTCATAAGACTAAACTTTATCAATTGGGTTGTGTGCAACGACATTAGAAAGAATGATTTGTGTTTTAGTTTCACCATATGTGATGAGTTCGTCAATAAATTTCTCTAAATGGTGTTGGTTTTCAAAAACGACTTCCATCACAATATTTTCGTTACCAGTAATTCTATAGCAATTGACAACCTCTTTGTAAGATTTTACATGATGTAAAAAAGGTTTTAGACGCCCCATAAAAGCACGGACAGTAATTAGCGCTCGAAGACCATAACCAAGTTTGTTGTGGTCTACTTTTGTATAATACCCCGAAATAATGCCAAAATCCTCCATTTTTTTAATACGCTCTGTAACGGCAGGAGAAGAAATCCCAACTTGCTTTGCAATCTCAGTACTTGAAATACGGGAATTTTTTTGTAAAAAATTTAAAATCTTGGAATGAATAGGATCTAATTTCATTTTTTAATGATAATTAGTTAAAAATAATAAAAATATTAATAAAAATTTAAATAATACATAAATTTTTAAATAAAAATAGTTTTAATCATTTGTAATTTTACACTATAATTTATGATTTGAGATGTATCACAAAAGCAATTCCTACTTTAATTCAGCGATTTATAAAAAAGCGCAAGAGATTGGTGTGCTTTCGAAACACATCTCCGATTACTTAAATACCGATCTTGCTCCTCTCTCTGAAAATGGAAAAGAAAACCCAGATATTTATTTTTCTGGAGATATTGTTCAACACTCCATTTCGCTATCAACTGAACTTTTAAAAGCAGAAGCATCTTCTTTTTCAGAAAAAAAATATTTTCATGCTGATACTTTGAAATGGCTTACCTATAAACTTACACAAAATTGTAAACGCTTACAACACTGTAATAGTAATGGTCGAGATTTTTTATTGATTTTTAAAAAAGAACTTAAGAAATTTAAAAAACTACAAAAACAGTGGATGCTAACATTGTAATCTTTTTCTTTTTGTTTACCTCATAATCAATGAGTAATTTGTAATTAAATTTTTGACGTTATTTTGGTCAATACTAAGTTTTATTTTTAACCAAAATCGCTTTCATTTGCTGTTGTAAATCTTTGGCTTTTTGTGCTGCATGTGCAGCAAAATCTTTGGTTTTGGAGGCATAAATGATCGCTCTTGATGAGTTAATCAATAGGCCTATATTTGAATTTAAACCATATTTACAAACGTCTTCCAAACTTCCTCCTTGTGCACCAATACCTGGCACCAACAAAAAGTGATCTGGAATAATTTCTCTAATGGATTTAAAAAATTCAGCTTTTGTAGCACCAACAACATACATTAAATTCTTGGAATTGTTCCATGTTTTTGAGGTTTCCAAAACCGATTGGTAAAAGGGTTTTGAATTAGACTCTAAAGTCTGAAAATCAAAAGCTCCTGGATTTGAGGTTAGTGCTAATAAAATAGTATGTTTATCCTCAAAGGTTAAAAAAGGTTCAATAGAATCTTTGCCCATATATGGAGCGGTAGTTATACCGTCAAAGCCTAAATCTTCAAAAAATGCTTTGGCATACATACTGCTTGTATTTCCAATATCACCACGTTTTGCATCAGCAATAGTGAATATTTCGGGATAATTTGTATTTAAATAATCGATGGTAAGTTTTAGGGCTTTCCACCCCTCTAAACCATAAGCCTCATAAAAAGCAATATTAGGTTTATAGGCAACGCACAAATGATGTGTTGCATCTATTATGGCTTTGTTAAATTCAAAAATTGGTGAGGATAGCTCAAGAAGATGTGCTGGGATTTTGGATAAATCAACATCCAACCCAATGCAAAGAAACGATTGTTTTCTTTTTATTTCTGATACCAATTTTTCTGTATTCATAGGCTTAAATTAAGTCTGAATCGGCTTTTAATTTTTCTGTATTTTCGGCAAGCATCAGCTCGTCTATTATTTTTTGTACGTCCCCATTTATGATATTGGATAAATCGTATAAAGTTAATCCAATTCTATGGTCAGTAACTCGGCCTTGTGGGTAGTTGTAAGTTCTAATTTTTGCACTTCGATCTCCAGAAGATACCATACTTTTTCGTTTTTCGGAGTCGAGTGCTTGTTTTTTGGCTAGCTCCATTTCATATAAACGAGAGCGCAAAACTTTTAGAGCTTTTTCTAGATTTTTGTGAGATGATTTTTGATCTTGACAACTTACAATCATTCCTGTTGGCTCATGATGAAGTTTAATCGCAGAGTAGGTTGTATTTACAGACTGACCGCCAGGTCCTGTTGATGTTGTTCTTTCAATTCTAACCTCTGACATATCAAGTTCAACATCAAATTCTTCGGCTTCGGGCAAAACAATAACAGAGGCCGCACTTGTATGTACTCTACCTTGAGTTTCTGTTTGAGGTACGCGTTGTACACGATGTACTCCTGCTTCAAATTTCATAGTCCCATAGACATCTTCTCCTGAGACTTCAAAAATAATTTCTTTGTATCCTCCCGAAGTGCCTTCATTAAAATCTACAACATCTACTTTCCAACCTTTTGATTCACAATATTTTGTATACATTCTATGTAAGTCGCCTGCAAAAATACTAGCCTCATCTCCTCCAGTTCCTGCGCGAACCTCAACAACCACATTTTTGGCGTCTTCAGGGTCTTTTGGAATCAATAGAAATTTAATTTCTTCTTCAATTTCAGGGAGTTTTGATTTGGCTTCCTCGAGTTGCATTTTGGCCATTTCTACCATTTCTGCATCACTTCCGTCTGCAATAATTTCTTGTGCTTCATCTATGTTTGATACAAGCGATTTATAGATTTCTCCCCGATCTAAAATTTTCTTTAAATCTTTATATTCCTTGTTAATTTGAACATAACGCTTTTGATCAGAAATAATATCTGGTTGAATAATAAGGTCGCTCACCTCATCGAAACGTTGTTGTATAATTTGAATTCTCTCTAACATGAATTATAAATATTGTGAACAAAAATAGTACTTTAAGATGAAATTTAGCTTAAAAACTAATACTCAAACGTTCCAAAATCGCTTTTGATGGTCAATTTTTTTGTTGGTGAAGCGTCTACTCGACCTATAATTTGTGCATCAACATCAAATTTTGAAGCAATTTCAATAATGTCTTTTGCAATTTCTGGTTGAACATACAGTTCCATTCTATGACCACAATTGAACACCTGATACATTTCTTTCCAATCTGTTTTGGACTGTTCTTGAATCAATTTGAACAAAGGCGGAATGGGGAACATATTGTCTTTTATGATGTGATGTTCGTCAATAAAATGTAGAATTTTTGTTTGTGCTCCTCCGCTACAATGCACCATCCCATGAATATTTTCTGCGGAGCAAGTATCTAAAATTGCTTTGATGATTGGCGCATAGGTACGTGTAGGAGAAAGTACAAGTTTACCGGCATCTATTGGAGAATTTTCCACAGCATCTGTAAGTTGAATTTGACCTGAATAGACCAATTCTTCGGGAACAGCAGCATCAAAAGTTTCTGGATATTTTTTGGCAATATTTTTATGAAAAACATCGTGTCTTGCAGAGGTCAATCCATTGCTCCCCATACCGCCATTATACTGATGTTCGTAAGTGGCTTTTCCAAAAGAGGCCAATCCAACAATAACATCGCCAGGACGAATATTGGCATTATCTATGACTGCGCTACGTTTCATGCGTGCGGTTACTGTAGAGTCAACAATAATGGTTCGAACCAGATCACCAACATCAGCAGTTTCACCACCTGTTGAATGAATAGCAATACCGTGTTTTTTTAAATCTGAAATAAGTTCCTCTGTACCATTAATAATTGCTGAAATTACTTCTCCTGGAATCAAATTTTTATTCCTTCCTATTGTAGATGATAGCATAATATCATCTGTTGCTCCAACACATAATAAGTCATCAATATTCATAATGAGTGCATCTTGAGCAATACCTTTCCAAACAGAGAGATCACCTGTTTCTTTCCAATAGGCATAGGCCAACGAACTTTTTGTTCCCGCACCATCGGCATGCATCACAAGGCAATAGTTATCATCATGCGTTAGATGGTCTGGAACAATTTTACAGAATGCTTTGGGAAACAATCCTTTGTCTATATTTTTTATAGCATTGTGCACATCTTCTTTGGATGCTGAAACACCACGTTGTGCATACCTTTGGCTTAGCTCGTTTCCCATAAATTTTTATGAATTACAAATGTAATACAGTATTTGATGTTTTGGAATAAAAAACGTTTAAAAATTTTAGCGCCTATCTTGTAAAAAGTAACTCCCTGTATTTTGGCAGCGGCCATAGTTCGTCGTCTATCAATAATTCTAGTTTATCACAATTGTAACGAATTTCATCAAAAAATGGCTTGACCTTATTACAATAAGCCTCAGCTTTGTTGATGGATTCTTCAATAACATTTGCTTTTTTTCGTTCATTGATCATTTTTGTTACTCCAGAGTTAATGGATTCAATATAGGTTGATATATCCTTGATCAAAATCAATTGCTCACTAGCATATTTCTTAAAATCATTTCCATAAATATCTTTTAATCCTCGAACATTACTAATTAAGATATTTTGATATTTTACCGCTGTGGGTATAATATGATTTCGTGCAACATCGCCAAGAACACGCCCTTCAATTTGAATTCGGTTGATATAATCTTCAACCTCAATTTCGTAGCGTGCTTTAATTTCAGTTTTATTCATCACTCCCAATCCTTCATAAAGTGCTATTGTTGATGGTGCAATTTTTATTTTTAAAGCTTCTGGTGTATTTTTATTGTTGCTTAAGCCACGCTTTTTAGCTTCTTTTTGCCAAGCTTCTCCATACCCATTCCCTTCAAATAAAATCGATTTTGAAGTTTTGATATACTCTCTCAAAACATTAAAAATAGCTTCATCTTTTTTAAGACCTTTTTTGTCTATTAAAATATCTGCTTCTGCTTTAAAATCTATGAGTTGTTTGGCAACAATAGTATTGAGTACTGTCATTGGATTGGCACAATTGGCCGTAGACCCCACAGCACGAAATTCAAATTTGTTTCCAGTAAAAGCAAAAGGTGATGTTCGATTTCGATCTGTATTATCTAAAAGAATTTCAGGGATTTTTCCGACAACATTCAGTTTTAAATCTGTTTTTTCTTTTGGTGATAATTTACCTTTCGTAACACCTTCAAGTTCACTTAAAACTTTTGTGAGTTGTGCCCCAATAAATACAGACATAATCGCGGGTGGAGCTTCATTTGCACCAAGACGATGGTCGTTACTCGCTGATGCAATAGATGCACGCAATAATTCTTCATTATCACAAACTGCTTTAATTGTATTAATAAAAAAGGTAAGAAATTGTAAATTACTCATTGGTGTTTTCCCTGGTGCTAAAAGATTTACACCAGTGTCTGTGCTTAAACTCCAATTATTATGTTTCCCTGAACCATTGACACCTGCAAATGGTTTTTCATGAAATAAAACTTTAAAATGATGACGTTCAGCTACTTTTTTCATCAAGTCCATGACCAAAGAGTTATGATCAACAGCAAGATTTGCTTCTTCATAGATTGGTGCCAATTCAAATTGGTTTGGAGCAACTTCGTTGTGACGTGTTTTTACAGGTATTCCCAAAAGAATAGATTCTTTTTCTAAATCACGCATAAAATTAAAAGCACGTGTTGGAATAGTTCCGAAGTAGTGATCATCCAATTGCTGTCCTTTTGCCGAGGAATGCCCTAAAAGTGTTCTTCCGGTAAGTTCCAAATCTGGTCTAGAAACAGCAAGGGATTTGTCAATTAAAAAATATTCTTGTTCCCAACCCAATGAGGCCGAAACTTTCTTGACATTTTTATCAAAATAACGAGCCACTGCAGCCGCTGCATTATCAACAGCGTGTAAGGCGCGAAGAAGTGGGGTTTTATAGTCAAGGGCTTCACCAGTATATGCTACAAAAACTGTTGGTATACATAGCGTTGTTCCAAAAATAAAAGCTGGAGAAGTTGGATCCCATGCCGTATATCCGCGAGCTTCAAAGGTATTGCGAATTCCACCATTTGGGAATGAGGATGCATCAGGTTCTTGCTGCACTAGTTGGTTGCCTTCAAATTGTTCTATTGCTTCTCCAGGCCCTACAGTTTCGAAAAAAGCATCGTGTTTTTCAGCAGTTGCACCAGTAAGAGGTTGAAACCAGTGGGTGTAGTGTGTTACCCCTTTGGCCATTGCCCATTCTTTCATAGCTGTTGCAATTTGGTCGGCAATATCACGACTTATCGTTTGATTTTTTTCAATGGCAGTAGATAGTTTTTTAAACGTTTCTTTTGGCAAAGAACTGCACATGGCAGCATTTCCAAAAACATTTGAACCATAAACTTGAGATCGTTTGGAATCTTCTTGAACTGAAACTGAAGCTCTATTCATTGATGATTTAAGTGCATGAAATCGAAGTGTAGACATAATTATAGGTTTTAAATTCTTATACAAAATTAAAATTCTTACAAGTAAAAACCCACTAAGCAGATATTATTTATTAACAATTTGAAAATTTATCTCATTAAAAATTACACATATTTCGATTATACCTACAAAAAAATAGGGGTTACATAAAAAAAACAATAATGTTGATAATTTTAACCCTAAAATTTTAAGCGTACACATGGTTATTAGTATCTTTGCTATCTAAAACATTTATAGTACTCAAAATATATAATTATGGCAAAATCTAAGTTAGAATACATTTGGTTGGATGGGTATTACCCAACACAAAATATGAGAAGTAAAACCAAAGTTGAAGAAAATTTTAGTGGAAAATTAGAAGATTGTCCAATTTGGTCTTTTGATGGATCATCTACAAGACAAGCAGAAGGCGGCTCTTCGGACTGTCTACTTAAGCCTGTTGCTATTTACCCAGACCCTGCAAGAAGAGATGGATATTTGGTAATGACAGAAGTATTGAACGCCGATGGTACACCACACGAATCAAACGGAAGAGCAACAATTGATGATGAAGATGATGACTTCTGGTTTGGATTTGAACAAGAGTATTTTATTATGGACACCAAAACACAGCTTCCTCTTGGATTCCCAGTTGGTGGGTATCCTGCCCCTCAAGG
>Ga0233450_10005106_pt1 | contig 11512 bp, 13 predicted proteins | sample 011ome_30_FD_189956 | JGI IMG/M metagenome (GOLD analysis project Ga0233450, IMG submission 189956) | Coastal salt marsh microbial communities from the Groves Creek Marsh, Skidaway Island, Georgia - 011501CT (spades assembly) | ecosystem: Environmental > Aquatic > Marine > Intertidal zone >... | reverse complement strand
GGGTTACTAAAAGTCCAAAAGCTCCATACCATTCCATGTACTTAGGTGCGCCTTTTTCTGCTCCTTCTTCAATGAAATCAAAATCTAAAACAAGATTTAATGAAGCAATTATTACAACAAATAAACTAAATCCTATACTAAACATAGACGCATTAGTTGGGCTTAGAAATGAAAAACTAATTCCAAAAAAACTAGCTATTATAGCAAAAACATAGACCAGAAAAATACCTCCTGTAGCTGCTACAACTCCAAGCTTAAAATTTTCTGTTGCCTTTATCAGTCCAGATTTGTAAGTAAACAAAAGAGAAAGTAATATAGATACCGTTAATATGATCGCGTTAAAAACGATTCCTTCATAAATCTGTCCGTACATATATGAAATAGATCCTAAAAACAAACCCTCAAGCATTGCATAAAGAGGGGCGGTTACTGGCGCCCATTGTTTATTAAATACCGTAGCAATAGCAACAGCAAGTCCTCCAAACCCTCCTAAAAATATATAGGAAGTTCCGTTTGGTCCGTACGTAAAGTATGCTGCAAAAAGTAGAATGGCAAGACAGATTCCTGTTTTGTCTACAGTCCCGCTTATTGTCATAAGATCATCTTTTATTATAGGCCCTGTTCTGGTTATATTTTGAAATGTCTTTTTATTTAGTGATGGATTTCCTGATCTCATTCTCATAATTGTTTTTTTTTCAAAATTAAATAATTGTTTTAACTTAATTAAAAATCAATAAAATGAATTACGAATCCATCAATTTTTCCGAAAAACTAAATCTTTTTAATGAACACTGGCAGCCAAAGGTTATATCTGAAATGAATGATTATCAATTCAAGATTGCTAAAATTGAAGGTGAATTTATATGGCACTCACATAAGGATACAGATGAAACGTTTATTGTTTTAAAAGGAGAAATTCAAATTGATTTTAAGGATGGTAAAGTTGTTGTTAAACAAGGTGAAATGTTCGTTGTCCCAGCTGGAGTTGAACACAGGCCTAGTTCAAATAAAGAATCTCATATTATGCTAATTGAACCCAAAGGAGTAGTTAATACAGGAGAAAATGTAGACAGTAATTTGAGAGCTGAAAATGATGTGTGGATTTAAATTATTTTGATATCAATTTTTTAGATAAATAATTAAATCTTAAGTAAAGTAGAATTGATGCAACAAACAAACCTGTAAATAATCCTATCCAAATGCCAATGCTTTCTAGTTTTGTATAAAGACCCAAGTAGTAGCAAATAGGAAATCCAACAATCCAGTATGAAATAAACGTAATTAAAGCCGGGATTTTCACGTCTTGAAGTCCTCTTAGAGCACCTAGAATTGTTACTTGAAGACCATCAAAAATTTGAAAAAAAGCTGCGATTAAAAGCAGTTTAGAAGCAATAATTATAACCTCTTTATTATCATTAAGATTAACAAGCGTGTTCTGATCCAAGTATAGAGTTGGAAGCCATTCTCTAAATATTAAAAAGAATGTAGCAAAAACAATTTCAATTAAAAAGGTCAGAAAGAAAATTGAAAAAGCAATTCTTCTTAAAGAGACAAAATCTTTAAGTCCTTTCTGATTACCTACTCTAACCATGGCTGCAACTGAGAGTCCTATTCCTACCATAAATGTCATACTTGACAAGTTGAGAGCAATTTGATTAGCTGCTTGAGGATTTTTTCCTAAAACACCACTTAGCCAAATAGCAGCTGTAAAAATTCCAACTTCAAAAAACATCTGTAAAGCTGAAGGGAATCCTAAGTTAAATAGTTTTAAACTTATTTGTTTTTCAATTTTTCTAAAATCAAAATTGGTAATGTAAGCTTTGAATTTACTTCTATTTCTAAAAATTATCCATAAAAAATACACCATAATTATTCTTGAGAATAACGTTCCAATACCAGCCCCCACAATTCCCAATTTTGGAAATCCAAATGATCCAAAAATTAATAAGTAGTTCAATACTATATTAATTATGTTTGCCACGATTGTAGCATACATTGGATATTTTGTATTGGACAGTCCATCGGAGAATTGCTTTAAAGCTTGAAAAATTATTAATGGTATTAGTGATAGTGCAACAATATCCAAATAAGGGATTGCAAGTTCAACAACTTCTTCCGGCTGATCCATTTTATACAAAAGAGGTTTAAATAATAAAATCAAACAAACAAGAAGTACACTTAAAATAGTGCTAAGGATTAGACCGTGCTTAAAAGCCTTTTTTCCATTAACTATATTATTTGATGAATCTGCTTCAGCAACTAATGGAGTTATGGCAGTTGTGAATCCAATTCCTAAAGACATTGCAATGAATATAAAACTATTTCCTAGTGATACTGCTGCCAGTTCAGCAGTTCCAAGTTGTCCTACCATAACATTGTCTGCGAAAGCAACGAATGTATGCCCCAACATCCCTAGCATCACTGGAAATGAGAGCTTTAAATTATAGCTAAACTCTTTTGAATAGTTTGATATCAAATTTTTAAATTTTGACAAATGTAAGTCAGTTTTAATTACTATTTTAATAAAAAAATCAAAATGAAATCAAGCTTTTCAAGAATAATTCAAGGTTGTATGAACTGGGGTGTGTGGGGAAAGTCATTGAGTACAAGTCAGATGGAGGAATTAATTCATTTTAATCTCGAAAAAGGAATAAGCTCATTTGATCATGCTGATATTTATGGAGATTATACTACTGAAAATGAGTTTGGCAAAGCATTTAAAAATTCATCTGTAAAAAGAGAGGATATTCAATTGATATCAAAATGCGGGATACAATATGTAGGAAAAACTAGACCATCAAATTTGGTTAAACACTATCAGTATGATTCGGATTATATAATATATAGTGCTGAAAAATCAATTAAAGATTTAAATGCCGATTATTTAGATTTATTCTTATTACATCGTCCAAGCCCACTAATGCATCCAGACGAAATACAAAAAGCAGTTGAAAAGTTAATGGGTCAAGGTAAAATTAAAATGTTTGGAGTTTCAAATTTCACTAGTGGTCAAACAGATTTAATTTTGTCTAAAACTAAAGTGTGTGTAAATCAAATTCAATTATCTCTATCACATAATTCTCCAATATTTGACTCGTCATTGGATTATATGATGCTAAATAAAATAATTCCGATGAGTTGGAGTCCTTTAGGATCGTTCTATAAGAACGAATCAGAAAATAATAAAAGAGTGAGCATTCTACTAGATGAGTTGTCAACTAAATACAATGCTTCAAAAGACCAGTTATTAATTTCCTGGATTCTTAAACATCCATCAAAAGTTCATCCAGTTATTGGAACTACAAATTTTGAAAGAATTTCTAGTGCTTCATGTGCTAATGAAATTAAGTTATCCAATATTGATTGGTTTAGAATGTTGGAAACGTATTTAGGCCATAAATTGCCATAAAAAACCATTTTTTATCCTTTTTTTTATCATTTTTGACGTTTTTTTAACATTTTTTAATAAAAATTGTATTTAATAATATTTATTTTTTTAGAAATATTAAATTTTAAAAAAATTGATTTTTTGATTAAAAAGTGATTTTTTTTATAGTTTTTGATGGTTTTTTTTCATTTTTATCGCTTTTTTGATTAAAAATTGAAAAATAAGTTATCATAATTATAATAATTAAAAGTAGATATTTTTTAAATAATATTAGTAATGAAAATTAACTATTTTTTGATCATTTTTGATCATTTTTGATCATTTTTGGTCATTTTTTATTCGTTTTTGATCATTTTTGATCATTTTTATCTTTTGACTAATCAATTTGTATTTATTTAGAATAAAATATTTTTTCTTCAATAGATTTCCATAGTAAAAGTGAAGCGGTTGTTTTATATGGACTCCATTTTTCAACTATTTTTTCTAGATCAATATCAGATAATTTTTCTTTTTTATAATTCTTTTTTATACTGTTTATAAGAGCTAAATCACCCTTAGAGAAAATATTCTCTTTAAATAGTATAAATATTAAAAACATTTCAGCTGTCCATTTTCCAACCCCTTTGATTTTTGATAATTCTTTTACTATCTCGTTTTCATTTAAATACTCAAACTCAACTTTATATTTATCAAAAAATAAGTATGTGTTTTTTATATACTCAACCTTTCTTTTAGAAAGTCCGACTTTTTTCATTTCTTCATTCTTTATTCTAATTACTTCATCATTTGATTTTCCTGTTATAAGCTTTAAAAATCTTTCTTTGATTCTTATTGCTGCCTTAAAGCTTAATTGTTGTTCGATAATTAGCAGTGATATTGCCTTTGCATAATTACTTTCATAACGATCTTTTAATGTTATTTCATCTCCAAACCTTTTTATAAGAAAAGACAGTACTTCATCCTTCTTTAGATGTTTGTAAGCTTTAGAAAAATTCATATTGTATTATTTATCCTTGTAGTTGTCGTAAAGATAAAGAGGAAAAGCTAGAGAAAATCCAACCAAAAAAAGGCAGACAATATATTTTAGAATTTTTATTTTTTTTTGTTTGTATTGATATATTAAAAAAACTAAAAAAGTTGTCGCCGCTACACTTAGGTCCATAGCTATCATTGAAACAGGACTGGAACCAAAAAAAATATCATTCCAAAATCCATCCATTGACCAATTATTGTTTGATAAAAAGGTTATTAAATAATAGTATGGTAATACTGTACCTAGAACGCAGAGAAACAAGAATATTTTTTTCATTTACGCTTTTTTTTAGCTAAAATTTCATTGATCTGTTTTTTTATTTTATTTATTCTCATGGTTCTAAATGCAACTTTAGAAGTATTACCACTAATTTCAGTTCTTGAAATTCTTTTCTTAAGTTGATTAATTTTGTGTCCCAATTTAGACAGATCGTCTTTCTTTAATTTAGCCATGATTTGATTATTATGTGTTTCCTTTAAAGTTAATAAATCAATTGTATACAAAACAAGAATTAGTATATTTATTAGAACAACAACATAATATGAGTTTCATTAAAAAAGTGTATACTGATGGTTTCTTCAAAGTAGGTCATCAACATGGTTTTCTTCCTGAAAAAATGCCATTAACAACGCTGCCTAGTAAATATTCTGAACTACAAGATATTTTAAATAAAATGCCAGTAAAAATTGATGGAAATTCGGGATATTTAGATTACCCTGGGAAAATTCATGAAGAGGTAAAAAGTTTAAAAAATTACCACAGTGAGGTTAAAAACGAAAACGATATAATGCTGGTTCAAGCATTGTATAGGGGTTACTGTTTTTTAGCTTCTGCTTACACTCTTGAGCCTTCTTTTCAACATTTTAGAAAAACAGGTAATTATGGTAAAGCAAATAATGTTTTACCAAAACAAATTGCTCAACCATTTGTGGAGGTTTCCAATAAACTGGATGTATATCCGTGGTTAGATTACCATTATGCTTATTCGTTAGGTAATTTCAGAAAACTAGATAAAAAAGGTGATTTTAAATGGTCAAATCTTGATATGTGTGTCCGTTTTTCAGGCCAACCAGATGAAGTTGGTTTTATAATGCTTCATGTAGATATTAATCAGCATTCTCCAAGTTTAGTGGGTTCAGTAATTAATGCACTGCATGCTATAAAAGATAGTGACAATAGTTCTGCGATTTCTTACTTAAAAGAGAATTATGAAACAATGAAATTAATGAACCAAAGAAGAAGAGAAATGTGGAAAGCCTCAAGATGGAATCACTACAATGATTTTAGAGTTTTTATAATGGGTGTAAAAGGGAATGAAGAATTGTTTGGTGATGGTGTAATTTATAAGGGTGTTTGGAGTGAACCAAAACAATTTAGAGGACAAACTGGAGCTCAAGACGATATTATTCCTATGGAAGATATATTTAGTGGTGTGATTAAACATTATCCAAAAAATGAATTAACAAAATATTTGATAGACCTAAGAAGTTACAGACCTAAATGCATTCAGAAATTTTTTAAAGATTTAGAGCAAACAGTGAGTAATCTAAGTAAAGAGGGTATTTCCGATATTTTATATAAACAAAATAATTTTGAAGGTTTATGTTATTTATTAGGTGTTTTAGAAGAAATATACCATTTTAGAAATGGACATTGGCAATTTGTCCAAAAGTATATTATGGCAAATACAAAATATTCCAAGGCAACTGGTGGAACTCCAATAATAAGTTGGCTTCCAAATCAAATGAAGGCTGTAATGAATGAAATGAAAAATGTTATAAAATTAATAGGTGATAATCAGTTTAACAATGAATCATTAGAACTTTTCATTTCAATTAAAAAAAATATTAATAATAAGGTGAAATTACTTGATCATCAATTAGAGTTAATTAATAAAAAGTCATTTTCTGCAAAAAAGATTTTCAATCTTAATAAGAAATACGATTTATCAGACACAAAAGATTAATCTGTAGTTTCAAAAAATCCTTCTTTGCTATTTTTTTTTACTTTATTAGGTTTAAAGAATTGTCCTTGCATTGTAATATATACTCCATTTTCCAAAGACTGGACAAATGATAATGCACACCCTAAATTAAAAAATCCATCTGAGGAACTACCAAAAGCATAAGGGATCATGGCGCCAGTCAAAATGATAGTTTTATTTTTGAGATTAGCTTTTTCTATTTCTTGAGCACTTTTAACCATTCTGTCAGTTCCGTGAGTAATTATAATTTTATTTGATTTACAATTTTTACAATTATAAATTATACTATCTATGTGGGTTTGATTCATTTCAAGACTATCGATCATCATTAATGTTTTGATATCAATATCAAGTTTACATCTACTTCTTTTGAGCATTTCAGGAAGGTGAGTTTTTTCAAAGTAGAGATTACCGTCTCTGTAATTATAGCTTTTATCAAAAGTTCCACCAGTTATGAATATTTGAATTGTATCATTCATAATTATTTTATCTCTTTTGCAAGTAACATATATATTGGGAAATGGTCGCTAAATCCTCCTAAGTATTTCCCTCCCGCAAAACTTTTATATGGATAACCCTCATATTTTCCCTCCGGATTGATCAAATATTTTTTGTTAAATACATCAGCTTTCAGAAAAAATAAACCAGAATTATTTAAAAGGCTTTTAGAAATCATAAACTGGTCAATCATATCCCATTTTCCTCGGTATTTGTAAGTGCCATAGCCTTTTTTAAATAATTCCTCTGTTGGATTATACAATTCATTTTTTTTAGTTCTTAACTTATTTGAATTAGTAAGTAACGTAGGTTTTACGCTAATGTCTTTAGGATTATCATTAAAATCTCCCATATTTATAATTTTTGCTTTAGGGTTTTTAGATAATAAAGAATCAATAATTTTTCTATTTAGTTTCCCTGCTAAAATTCTTCCTTTTTCACTTCTTAATCTTCCACCAGATCTAGATGGCCAATGATTAACTATAAAATGAATCATTTCATTATCTAAAAAGCCTGAAACTAAAAGATGGTCTCTAGTATAATCAATATCTCCATTCTCTCTTTCTAGGTATAATGGATAAGCTTTTGCAAATGTTGGTTTAAATTGGGATTTTTTAAAAAGCAGAGCCACATCAACTCCTCTTTCATCAGGTGAATCAAAATGGGCAATTGAATAACCTTGACCAATTAATTCCTTATTATTTATTAGATCTATTAGAACTTTTTTGTTTTCTATTTCACATAAACCAACAATAGAAGGAGATGTTCCAACAATATCTTTTCCAATTTCTGAGATTACTTTAGCAATACTTTTGGATTTTAATTTATAAATTTCATCGGTCCATTTGTCTTTGCCATTAGGTGTTCTATCATCATCATTAGTTTTAGGATCATCAATTGTATCAAATAAATTTTCAACATTGTAAAAGGCTACAGTGTTGACACTATATTTTTTTGTTGGATCTAGCTGAGACCAACTAAAGATTGAAATAAAGAAAAGTATATAAGAAAAATGCTTGAACATCAATTTAAATTACAAATATTTTGATTATAAATAAAAGTATAGTTTGTAATAATTAAACATACTATTCAGTATGTTTAATTTTTTTTTTTTAAATTTATTAAAACTAATAACTAAATATTATGAAAAAAATTAATTGGATAATTGCCCTTCTCTTTTCTGCAATTACTTATTCTCAGATGATCAATTACACCTCTGTAAGATTAGAAGAGGGTCAAGATAAAGACTACTTAGAATTAGAAAGTTTCTGGTCTAAAATCCATGAGCAAGCGATAAAAGATGGATTAGAAACGGCCTGGATGATATGGGAAGTAATCCCAATTGAAGGAGATGAAAATGCGGCTAATCAGCCTGATTATTTAATTATGAATTTTTATAAGGATTCTGTACAACAAAACAACCAGGTTAATTTTTACGAATTAGGAAGAAGTGTTTACAGCAAGATGTCAAAGAAAAAATTTGATAAAAAATGGGAGGACGGACCCTATGGAACTCGAAATTCATATCAGTTGATGAGGTTGGATAATACTGAATGGATATTTGGAAATCCTGAAATTGGGATGGAAGCACAATTAAATGCTTTTAAACAAACTGATGATACTTATGAGCAATACGAAATGGAATTTTATAAAAAATGGCATGATAAAGGAATTTTAAATGGATCAAGAAAATGGTGGGAATTTAACAGAGTACTTTCAAGTAGTGAAAATGCTAATAAAGAAATAACTCACGTAACAATGGATATTAGAGGAAGAGATATTCCTGAAGAGGAAGCTGAAAAAGCATGGGGAACACCAACTTTTACTGATAGGATGATGTGGAATAACGGATTCTCAACTAGAGAAATTATTAATCAAGTGAATCTAAAATTAGTAATGTATAGATTTTAATTAATTTGTAACTAACCAAAATATTACTAATCAAAAAGCCTGCTTGTTAACAAGCAGGCTTTTTAATTTTTGGTTAACAATCTATATGATTATTTTCCTTTTACGAATGGTAATCCAGTTTTTGGACTCTCAACAACTTGCTTACCAGCTGGTAGGTCACAAGCTTCAGCTCTTTCATCTTTTGCGAAATAGTAGATAGTTTGATTTCTACCTCCTTTTAATTCTACATCTTTTGAATGTAAAAAGTAAGTTTTTCCTTTACTGTTTGTGTGTTTGTATCCCATTGTATTGGTTTTTAGTTAAACATTAATTTACACTAATCTATAAAAAAATATTCTTATCTGGTAGAAATTTTTCTTCTCTGGAAAAAAAAATTGTTAATTACTTTTTTTTACCACAATTAAATTTCTGATTGAAATATGATTTTTATTTCATTTAATTTATAATTAAAATTTTTAATAATCTGAATATCAGTATATTAACAATAAATTTTATTATTATTGTTTACATTAAATAATAATGTATTATTTCAGGGAATCACCAGAGATGATTTCTACAGTTTTTAAAAACTGTTGACAACTCGTAGTCTAGAGAGACCTAAATTCTTTATTTTTGAGCAAGAAAACAATTGTTTTACTGATATATCAAAGATGTTAAACATAAATAAAAACATAATATTTCTAATCTTAGCTTTTCCAATTTATTTGTTCTCACAAAATATTTCAGAGAGTGAAATAAAATCTGTTGCCTATCAAATAATTAAAGAGTCTGAATACAGTGTATTAGTAACCCTTGATTCAAATAATAAACCAACAACAAGATTAATGGATCATAATATAATTAGTGAAGATTTAGACATATACTTAATTACAAATCCAAGATCAAGAAAAATTACTCATTTAAATAACAATCCCTCCGTTTCTATTAATTTTCAATCAAAAGATAGAAAAAGCTATGTTTCAATTAATGGTGAAGCAGAGTTAATTAATGATATTTCCTTAAAAACAAAATATTGGAAAAATGAGTGGACTCCATTTTATTCAGACATTGAAAATGATTGTGTTTTAATTAAAATTAATCCACAAATTTTAGAAATCGTCAGTTCAAATGAAAGTATTTCAAGCGATCCTATTACATGGCGACCCTTAACATTAATAATCAATAATTAGCTCTTAATAGTTAATTCTAAGATTGTATCAATATCATTCATTTCACTTTTTTCAAGATCAATTCTCAGTTTATTATGCTTATTAACATATTTAACTTTCTTTTTCGAATTAAAATATATAAAGCTTTTGATTTTTTTAGCAAAAGTTTTTATTTCTAGACTTTCAATTGAGGAATCCAATACATGAATATAAATTTTGTTTTGTTTTTTTGTAGTTACAAATTGATCATTAGGTTCACTTGGACCTTTTCTTGTTCCGTATATAGTTTCACCATTTTCTTTAACCCACAAACCTATTTTTTTTAATGAATTGATATGTTCATCTTGAATTTCTCCATTTGGCATTGGGCCAACATTTAAAAGAAGGTTACTTCCATATCCAGCTGCATTAATAAGATATTGTATTAATTCTTTCTCAGACTTATGTTTTCTGTCTTTTAAATTAAATCCCCATGAACCGTTAATTGTTTCGCAAACCTCTAAAGGAAGGTTACCAATATCATCTTTTGAAGTCGCAAAATCTTTAGTTCCTTTTCCTGGTAGATCTTTTTCAAACATTTGAAAATCCTCTCCAGGGTTTGGGGCTAAGTGATGATTACTTCCAATCAGAGCTTGAGGTTGAAGGTCGTGAATTAACTTATAAACTTCATCAAGCTTGAAATCCACATTTATTTTACCAAATCTTTTTCCATCCCAATCGTGTTGATCCCATTGTCCATCAAACCATATTCCTCCAATCTCTCCATAATTGGTTAAAAGTTCGGTCAATTGTGCTTTCATAAAATTGATGTAATCTTCCCATTTTCCTTCACCCCTTCCTTTAATTCCAATTCCAGTTCTCCCTCTTGGGAAATAATCGTCTCTGTACCAATCCAATTGTGAATAGTAAAAAAACAATTTAATATCATGTTTTCTACAGGCCTCTGCTAACATTTTTAAAACATCTTTACCATAAGGTGTTTTTTCTACGATATTATAATTAGAAGCTTTAGAATTAAACATTGAAAAGCCATCATGATGTCTACTAGTGATGGTAATGTATTTCATTCCAGCTTCTTTTGCCATTAAAACCCATTTTTCAGGATCGTATTTTGTTGGATTGAAAAATTTAGGTAGTTTTTCATATTCTTTTATTGAAATATTTTGATTATTCATGACCCATTCTCCATCACCAAGTACACTGTAAACACCCCAATGAATAAAAAGTCCAAATTTTGCATCTTCAAACCATTTTCTAGCTTCTAAATTCTCTTTTGAAGGTTTGTATTGAGCAGTTGTCAAATTACTGACAATAATTATTAGAATTAGTAAGTATTTTTTCATGATTTGGTAGTTTATTGTATTTTTAATTTAAGATGAAAATACTAAAATGGTTTTTGTTTACGATTTGTACTGCATTATCTATTGTTAGTATGCTAGTTGTTTACATGATGTATACCAACTTATCCTTTATAGATTATCCTTATGTAATATCAGCCGTAGTAAACACTATTGTAGCTATCATGGCATTTAGATATAAATTAAAGTAAT
>Ga0233450_10005101_pt1 | contig 11521 bp, 5 predicted proteins | sample 011ome_30_FD_189956 | JGI IMG/M metagenome (GOLD analysis project Ga0233450, IMG submission 189956) | Coastal salt marsh microbial communities from the Groves Creek Marsh, Skidaway Island, Georgia - 011501CT (spades assembly) | ecosystem: Environmental > Aquatic > Marine > Intertidal zone > Salt... | reverse complement strand
AATGGCAAAAAATACAGTAGAAATAGATGTAAAAGTAGACGACAAAGGATCTACTAAAAAAGTTGGTCTAGAAGCCAAAAAAACTGCTGAAGGAATGGACAAGGCATCCAAATCAGCAGGCACTCTTGATAGAAATATGAAAGGTGCAGGCCAGGCATCTTCTGGTGCTGCCAAAAATTTCTCAAAAATGTCGCAAGGCATGGGTGGCTTAGTTGGCACCTATGCTACTTTAGCTGCTACAGTATTCGCTGTGTCCGCAGCTTTTCAATTCTTAAAAAATGCCGCTGATTATAAGAATCTTATCGAAGGTCAAAAAGCCTTGGGCGCTGTAACAGGTGTGGCATACAAGACAATTTCAAACTCGCTTGTTGAAGCAACTAATGGCCAATTAAAGTATGCAGAAGCCGCAAAAGCCGCTGCAATTGGTACTGCTGCCGGCATAAATCCAGATCAATTATCAAGATTAGGAAAAGCAGCTACAAATGCATCCATAGCTCTTGGTAGAGACTTAGGAGATTCTTTTGATAGGCTTATAAGAGGTGTTACTAAAGCTGAGCCAGAATTGCTTGATGAGTTAGGTATTATTCTGAGACTTGAAGCTGCTACAGCAAAATATGGAGCAAAAATTGGTAAAGCTGCAGGAGACCTAAATGAATTTGAAAGAAGCCAAGCAGTAGCGAATGAAGTTTTAGAGCAAGCAGAGCGTAAATTTGGTGCAATGGAAAAGCTGATGGACCCAAATGCAGCTGCTCTTAATCGATTTTCTGTAGCATTTGATAATATAGTTAATACAATTAAAGAAGGTATATCAGGTCCTATAGCAGGCATAGCCACTTTTTTAAGTAAAAATATTATAGCACTTATTGGAACACTAAGTCTTTTTGCGGGAGGTGTACTAAAACAAATTCTTCCAAGTATGTCAGATTGGAAAAAGTCTAGTATTGAAGCTGGGGAAGTGGCTAAAGCATCTCAAGTAGCTGTACAAGCAGAAATAGAAAAAACTAGAGCAGCTTATATTGCTTTACAAAAAGCTCAATCAACCGGCATAAGCGAAACTACTAGAACTAGTTTAGCAGGGGTTACTGGCGCTAAGAAAGGCGGAGGTGCGATAGATTTTTTAAGAGGTGACACAGATACAAAAAAATCTATGCAAGCTGCGGACAAAGCTCTTACCAACGCAGAAAATCAATTAAGAGATAGTGCGACAAAAAGAACTGGTATATTAAAAACTATGAATGCCGCGCAGGTAGCGGATTTGCGGGCCAGTTATATCGCAAGAGCAGCTATTATTAAAAAAGGTGAAGCAGACTTTAAACTATCAATGACAGGGATGAAGTTAAGTTGGTCTAGCTTTGTACTCTCAGTAAAAGCAGGCACGACAGCTCTAAAAATAAGTTTCGCTACCCTTGCAGCAGGCGTTGCATCAGTAGGCGTTGCTATTGGTGCAATTTTCTTTTGGGTGTCTACAATCACACTTGTAGGCGGTTTGCTATATGAATTATATCTAAAATTTAAGACAACCTCAAAAGCAGAAGAAGAAGCTGCCGAAAAAACAGAATCGTTAAAAGAAAAATATAAAACTCTAGGTGACGAAATTAAACGCAGCCTTGATTATCTTAAACAGTACGATTCCGTGTCCCCTCAAGAGAGATTACTTGCTACAGGCAACATCACCACCAGTTTAAATATTGAAAAATTCATAGACGAAATTAATGCTTTAGATAAGAATAAAGAAGGCTATGATGATCTGGTAGAGAGCATGAAACCCGTAGCACTAGGTGCAAAAAATTTAAATAGTGGTTTTAGTGATTTGTATAAAGCACTCTCTAGCGGTGAGAAAATAACAAAAGACGCAGGCGCTGCGATGATAACATTATCTAATGACATACAGGCAGGAAAACAGGCTTTGGATAAATTTCCTGCAGCTACTCGATTAGTGGAAGCTGAGCTTACAAAGCTCCTTGGAACGCTTAAAAGACCTTTTGGCTCAGAGTATGTTTCGTCATTAACTAATATGACAAAAGAAAGTAACACCATAGCCTTAGCGTTCCAAGCAGAGGCAGCAAACATAATAAGAAATAAAGATGCTTTAGAGGCGGAACTCTTAAAAACCACCGAAAAATACAAACATCGTTCAAAAAAAGTACTAACTAAAGAGCAGAAAGCAGATTCTAAAAGGTCCATAGAAGCAGCTAAACTTCTTACTGATCAAGCAGCTAAATACGCTAAGCTTTCAGAGGATAGTGCCGCCGCAGTAAAACAAGTAACCGCTGTGATAGAAGCAAGAAGAGACATAGAAAAAACAATTATTGATAATCAAGTAAAAGCTAGCGAGATGCAAACAATAGGTATTACTTACGAGCAAAAGAAGGCAAATTTGGCGGCGGCAGAACTTACTGCAAATGCCAATTTATTAAGACTAGAGTCCGATAGAACTTTAGTGTTATTACAGAAAGGTTTATTAGAACAGAAACTTATTGATCTAAGAAAGAAAAGCAGCTCGGCTATTTTAAGCCCAGAAGAACAGCTACAATTAGATTTACTCATAGCTCAGTATGATATGCAAGGTAAATTAATTTCTATTGAAGAAGCTAGGAAAAAGCTAGCAGAGCAATCTAGGATAAATGAAAGTGAAAGACTTACTCTTGCGAATACTGCGAACAAAGAAGAGTCTAACAGATTAGGTTTAATGCGAGCCCAAATAGATATGCAGGAGCAACTCAATTTTGCAAAAGCAGGAGGCACAGGTAAGTTTGGGGTAGCCAGAGCTAGAGAGGTAGGCAGTCTAACTCAAGAAAGCTTTGCCTCAAGACGAGCTTTAGCTGCACAAGAATTAACTGATGCTAAGCGGGCGCAGGCCGACACCCTGGGCTTAACTAATTCTACACTTGCAGAAAAAAATGCAGCCCAGGCTAGTGTTAATGCTTCCATACAAAAACAGACAGCCTTGGAAAATGAAATAGCATTATACAACAAGAGGGGAGAGTTAGTTCTTCTTGATGCGAAGGCCGAAACGGAGGCAGCTCAAGCTAAACTTACTGGGCTATCTTTGAACCCTGCAGTAACTGCGTTCAATGAAAAAATGCAGGAAAATAAATTAAACGATATAGTACTAAGTCAAGAACAACAAAAAATGCTGTATGCAGAAATCGAAGCACAAACGTTACTAAATCAAGCATTAGAAGTAAAATCAGGCATTTTTAGTTCTTTGACTGATAACATATCAAGTGCTTTCGGCTCAATTGTAGATGGTACTAAAAGTGCTAAACAAGCTTTTGGGGATATGGCTATTGCCATACTTAAAGATATATCCCAAATGATAATTCGAATGATGGTAATGCGCGCATTAATGTCTTTAGTTGGAGGATTTGGTGGCGGCACTCCCGCAACAGGCGCTGGCGTTGGGGCATTAAAAACTGGAATCCCCGCTGCTGGAGGGTTTCTAGGTGGTGGGGGTACTGTAAGCCTTGCCCCAAGTGGAGGTTTTAACCTAATACCTGGAGGAAGATATGGTGGAATGTTTTCAGCAGGTGATAAGCTTCCAGGTTACGCTACTGGAGGTATTGCTATGGGATCTCAGGGAGGCTATCCGGTTACTTTACACGGAACAGAAGCAGTAGTACCTCTACCAAACGGTAAATCAATACCAGTAGAAATGAAAAATGGAAGTGCTCAAAATAACAGCGTAGTTGTTAATGTTAGTATGGATGGTTCTGGTACCTCCTCCCAAACAGAACAGCAAAAAGGAGAAGGCATGGGAAATCTTGGTAATGCTATTGCTCAAGCTGTTCAGCAAGAGTTGCAAAATCAGAAACGTTCAGGCGGTATTCTGAATCCCTATGGAGTAGCATAATGACAATCGGATTTAATATAGGAGGAGTATACGGCTTTATTACTCCAGATAGAAATTTACAGAATACTATCAAACCAAAAGTTCTAAAAATGTCTTTTGGGGATGGGTATGAGCAACGAATAACCGACGGTATTAATTCTATAAATAGAACCTTTGCCGTTACTTTCTCTCCTAGAACTAAGGAAGAGATAGACGATATTGTAGCTTTTTTTGATAGTAAGAAGGCAGTAACAAGTTTTGATTTTACTTATCCAGATTCTAACTTTTCGGGGGAAAGAACTATTTCAGTAGTCTGTGAAGACTATAGTATTTCGTACATGAAAGACCATTTTTATGGGTGTACAGCAACTTTTAGACAGGTATATGAACCATGAGTACAAATGACATAATCACAACAGATTTACAAAATTTAGAAATAACGGATGCTGTTATTGAGCTTTTTGAACTAGAGCTTAATAGTGTAACCACACTATACTTTCATCCAGGCTTTGATAGTGCTTTAGGCGAAATATCCTATGATGGTAATACCTATACACCACTACCAGTAATGATGGATGGTATAGATATTGCTAGTGATGGAGCATCTACGAGACCCATGCTAACTGTAGCAAATGTAACTAATGTTTTTAAGTCATCTTTAAACGGAGAAGGGTTCAGCTTTGAAGACCTTATAGGTAAAAAAGTAACACGCAGGCAAACACTAGAAAGTTATTTAGATAATGCAAACTATGAGATGCCCAAAAGAACCTATATAATAGATAGAATTGCTAGTGAAAATTCCACATTAGTTACGTTTGAGCTAACTGCTCCGTATGATGTATCTGGAGTGAGAATACCAAATAGGGTAGTACTAGGAAAATATTGTTCTTGGATTTATCAAGGTGTTGATAATCCTGTTACTTCAGGTGGCTGTTCTTGGAGAAGCACAAATTCTGTAGATCATAATGGTACTCAGTACTTTGCTTACTTTGATATTGAGGACAGCCCTCTAATAGATAATGCAGCAGGACTTACTATAGTACCTTTTAGTGGCCCTCATACTATAGATAGCTTCGTATCTTATGACGGCAAGTATTGGAGATCAGAAGCTTCAAATAATTCTACTACACCTTCTGGAGCTTCTGTCCTATGGAAGCAAGTATTCTTTTGGACAGACTGGGCTTCAGGCACTGAGTACACGCCTGGCACACTTACAAGGCATTCAAATAAAATATGGAAATGTTTACTAACTACTAGTTCTATAGAGCCTACTAGTAGCTCACTATACTGGAATAGAGTAGACTCATGCGGAAAAACTTTAAATAGCTGTAAATCTAGATTTCAGTTCACGCCTACAGCAGATGGAGTAGCTTCTGCTACTAAAGATACCAGTATTACTTTACCTTTTGGAGCGTATCCAGGCAGTGTTAAATTCAACTAGCATACTAAAAGAAATAGAAGACCATTTTGCCTCAGAATACCCTAGAGAGGGTTGTGGAGTACTTGCAGTGGCGAAGGGAAAAATGAAATGGCTACCAATTACTAATATAGCAAAAGATATTGATGATTTTATTTTTGACTCAATGGAGTATTTTAAAATAAAAAGAACTCATGATATTGTAGGTATAGTACATAGTCATCCAGATGCTTCCTGTGAGCCCTCCACCATGGATGTAAATAATTGTAATAACTTAGGTATACCTTACTATATTTTTAGCTATCCTAACATGGATATGCACTTATTACAGCCAGTAAAGAATTATTATCCTTTAATAGGAAGAGATTATAAGTTTGGAGTACAAGACTGTTTTGAGTTAGTTAGAGATTACTATTTAGAAGAAACTAATTTTGTTATACCCCCAAGAGAGCCTTTTGAGGATGATTGGTGGCTAAAAGACTTAAACTATTTCACAGAAGAATATATAAATAGCTGGAATTTTAATAAAGTACAGGAGCCTCAAAAGAATGATTTACTAATATTCTCAGTAACTTCAAAAATAGGCAACCATTGTGGAGTTTACTTAGGTAATGACGTATTCTTTCATCATGCTACACAAAGACTCTCTTGTAGAGAGAACCTATACCCTTTTTGGGCAAAGCATTTAACAGGTATATATAGATATGAAACGTAAAATTTATTTAGAAGGAGATATTGCTAATAAGTTCGGACAAGAATTGGATGCCGACGTATCTTCTGTAAAAGAAGCTCTACTGCTAATCGGCGCAAATTATCCAGAGTTCAAAAAATACTTAGTAGATAGTCATCAAGCTGGAGTAGGTTTTGCTATTGATGTTGCGGGAATTCAAGTAGAAGAAGAAGAAGATATAATTTTGCCTTTGCTGGAAGGTGATATAACTATTATGTCTATTCCAGCAGGCTCAAAGAGTGCCGGCGCAAAAATACTAGCAGCAATCGCTATTATAGCTTTTGTTTTTTTCGCACCAATACTGGCACCTGCGGCGGGTGCAGCAGCAGGTTCAGCTGGAACTAGCTTGTCCGTCGCAATGGCTACAATGGCTACGACAGGTACAATGACTGCGGCGGGCGTCGTAGGCACAATAGGAATGATGCTAGGAATGAGCCTAGCTATGGCGGGTATACAGCAATTAATGGCCCCTGACCCTTCAGTAGATGAAGCAGCACCACAATCGTACTTATTCAATGGATCAGAGCAAAATATTATAGAAGGAGACCCAGTGCCTGTATTATATGGAGAATTAAGAGTACCTGGCAGACCTATATCTTTTGCTGTAGCTAACGCAGGTAGTACGTTTTCCAGTAATACCAGCGCCGATCAAGACCAGTCTTCAGGTTCTCTCACTTGGTCTTTTTCAGGTGGCTGGAAACAGAACAAGTACCCTGTAATCCAGTAATAATATAATATTTTGGTACTTATACCTAAGTTTGTGATAAGGAAAATAAAAAATGGCAAGTAAATCAAGAAGTGCTCGAGATCAACAAATAGCGGATGCTGGTTCAAGTACTTTATCTATGGCTTCCGGATTCTCAAGGGAGCAAATAATTTCTGTTACGGACTTAATTTCTGAAGGCGAGATTGAAGGGTTAGTATACGGTGAATCTTCTATATACTTAAATGATGAGAGAATAAAAGATTTAGAAGAATCTTCTATCTCAGATAGTAACCCACTTATACAAGGAGCCCAAGTAACTTTAACAAATAACTCCACTACTGTTACTGTTAATAAGGAATTAGGATTTTTATTTGAAAATATTTTTTTCCGCTCCTTTTCTGTTAAGAATGTATATTCCTCTGCAGTAACAGTAGGTAGTATATCTGCGTCTTCTTTAGATTTAGATGTACCAACTATCCCTATAAGCACCTCGGTTTCTTTTTTTGACGCAGCCAATATGGCTGTACGCGGATATGGAGATAACATAAAACTAACTATTTCTGAAACCCTCGAGTTTGTAGAAGGCTTTATAACTGTAGAGAGTACTACTCAAGCAACATTTCATTCTAGTATAACAGATGGAGTTAGCTTACGAAGATTCTTAGAGGCTAGTGTAGGGAAGACCTTAGTATGTACTGTAGATGGATTTCTATACATTCTTGGAGCAAATGTAGTAGATGGTACAGGTACTTCTACAATTACTTTAATAAACCCTACCCCTTACCCTTCGGGAAGTTATAACTTTTCTGTCTCTAGTCCTTCTCTGTTTAACGGCATCGACGGCACTTTTAATGCGACTAAATTTCAAGGCGCAACGACAGAATTTAGAAATGGTAAAAGAGAACAGCTTCCCATGACTAATTATGGAGGTATAGGAGCTAGTACAACTGTAGCCTCTGTTGGGATGCCCCTTACTTATTCAGACTCAGATTCGGATAATTATACACCAGGTATCGACCCTCTTAATCCTATAACTATAACATCAAGTTCCTCCCTTAATCTTACTTCTGCACAGGCAAGAGAAGTAGATGAACTAAGGTTGGTTTTTAGTTATGGATCTTTGATATGTCAAAGCGAAGAAGATGGTAAAAAATATGATGCTGGTGCTATGTATAAGATTGAAGCAACAATATATAGAAGCTCCACGGACTATAGTACAGTAACTCTAGTAAATAGACGAATTCATAAAGGTAAAACTTCTACGCCTATTGCTTTTGAAGAACGAATTAATTTAGAGCCTTTTAAACCGTTCTCTGCTTTTGATATAAAAGTTACTAGATTGACTCGTGAGAGTGGTGTGGGTATTGATACTTCAGGTAATAATAAAGATCCTAGAGATAGAATTGCTGCTTCTTGTACATTGACTACTGTTACTTCTGTAATTAAAGAAAATTTAAGCTATCCTTTTACTGCTTATGCAAATGTGACCTTTTCCTCTAAAGATTTTACTAGCTCTCCCAAGAGAAGCTACCATGCTAAAGGTTTAAAAGTACTTGTACCCTCTAACTATATAACTAGAGACATGAATGATGGATTAAATTCTATTTATGATGGACTATGGGACGGCTCATTTAGATCGCAGAAAGTATACACAAATAATCCTGCTTGGATTTTCTACGATATTATTACAAACAATCGCTATGGATTAGGTGATTGGATAAAAGAAGAGGATATAGATAAATTTGCCTTATATCGTATTGCTAAATATTGCGATGTACTAGTGTCCGATGGAAAAGGTGGCCTAGAGCCTAGGTTTACTTCTAATATATATCTGACAAAAGCTACCGATGCTTATAAAGTATTGAAAGATATAGCTAGTAGCTTTTTAACTATGATTTATTGGATAGATGGTACAGTACTATCTGTTATAGATCAGGCAAAAGACCCTATATACACATTTTCAAAAGCTAATGTTAAAGATGGAGCTTTTACTTATGAAACTACTGGAAGCAAAACCAGAGCTAATCAAATTGTTGTAACTTGGAATAACCCAGAAAGTAACTATAAGCTAGAACCTCTTATAATCGAAGATAGAGTCAATATTGCAGAAACAGGTAGAATTATTAGTGAAAATGCTGTTGCATTCGGCTGTACTTCAGAAGCACAGGCTTATAGGTATGGTAAGTGGAAGCTATGGACTGCGGTTAATCAAACTAGACTTGTTTCATTTTCTACTTCTATAAATGCAGTATTTCTAACCCCTGGAGACATTATTAAAATTCAAGATGCAGATGAGTTTAATATTGCATATAGTGGAAGAATATCAAACAGTGGCATTTTAGACCTAAATACAATACCTCTTGATAGAGAGGTAACATTAGTTGCAGGCAGTACATACTACCTCAGTACCATAATTGAGGCACCAAATGTTACTAATGAAGGAGAGGGAGAGCAACATGACACAATAGTAGAGACTATTCAAGTCACTAGTACTGGTATTACTAACAGCTTAGAGCTAGTTTCCAATTTTACTTCTCTCCCTGAAAGATCTGCTGTATGGGTTTTAAAAGAAGTAACCCCTGAAGGAATTTCTAATGCTTCCGCAAAAGACTATAAAATATTAGGAGTTACTGAAACTAGTAAAGATGAATTTAGTCTTATTGCTGTGGAGCACTACGATGAAAAATTCGATGCAATAGAGGGAGATTTTACATTAGTAACTCCTGACACTGTTTTTCCTAAGTTACTAGCAGATGATATTATTCCCGCCCCCAAGAATATATACATTGAATCTGCCCCAGATTATAATAAAGCTGGGGATGAGTTTGAAGTAAGCTGGGATTTACCGGTATCTAATGACGGAACCTTATACTTAGATGTGTCTGGATACGAGATATATCATAATGTTCCTGGGCCCTCTAATAAGATACTAGTAGACTCTAATATTAATAAGTACATATTTGAATCAGTGCCTAACGGAACTTACTCAGTAGGTGTAAGAACTATTAATACTATTAATAATAGATCTAAATATACCACTCAGACTTTTACTACAACCGATTTATACTCATTGAACGTGCCTAGACAGGCTCAAGGTCTAGGAGTAGGGGGCACCGCAAACTCAGGACTACGATTAAATACGAATTATGTATTAAGTTTTGAAGTAGACCCAGTATCTTTTTTCGCCGTAGTTAATCCTTTCAGCACGTTCTCTGGGTCTATAGCAAGTGTGAATACTATTTCTACTAACCTAGTAGATGCTAAATATTCCGTCCTGTTTGATAGAAGCGAGGAAGCTTTACTGGCTGTAAGCTACAACAGTAATCCTGAACATGGTGTCCCTTACTGGTATAACGCTATAGAGGCTAATGGAACCCCTGAGAATACTTTTAGTCAAAGAACAGGTACTGTAAATATAGAAGCTAAGTCTTCAAAAGTAATAGGAATAGGTACTGCTTTTCTAACAGAGTACTTAATTGGACAACTTATAAGATTTAATAGTACACAAGCTGCCAGAATAGTTAATATTGTAAATGATACAAATTTAGTTTTAGATAGATCTTTTGAGGTTGCTGTAAGTGTATCAAATCACTACTCTCCTAATTTAGTACTGGATTTCTTAAATGATGTAATTGTTGCTGAATTTACCAAAAGCGGCTCAATATCTAGTCTTAAATCCCTGACAGGTGTTGATACCACTTTAACTGGTCCTGTAGGTGATACTGCAGGTGTAGTACCTATTTTTGCTAGTAACGCAGATGGGGATGGTCAAAGCTATGAGCAAGGCTCTTTACTATATGTAAACTACTATGAGTATATAAATGATAAACCTACACTCCCAGTAACAGATCCAGAGCTTATTTGGGTAAAATACGTTGGTGATACTGCAGGTGTAGTACCTATTTTTGCTAGTAACGTAGCGGGGGATAGTCAAAGCTATACGCAAGGCTCTTTACCATATGTAAACTATTATGAGTATACAAATACTAAACCTACACTCCCAGTAGCAGGTCTTACTTGGGTAAAATACATTGGAGAGGATGGAGATTCACAAGGTGTAGTACCTATATATGCAGATAGTGCCGAAGGACTTAATGCTACTTTTATTTTTAATAACCAACAGTATGTAAACTTTTATGAGTGGGCTAGTCCTGAAACTTCTCCAACTACTGTACCTCCTGGATTGACTTATGTTAAATATATTGGTGAGAATGGAATTGGTCTTCCAGGAGCCCCAGGATTACGAACTGCCCAAGGGTATTTATACTATGAAAGTACCGGTGCTGCTCCTTCAGCACCGGCAGGAACTTTATATACTTGGTCTTCCGGGTTAATATCAGGTACTGGTATAGGTACTGGTCTTAATATTTGGACAAACTCTGCTAGACCTCAAGATGCGGCTAGCGCCAATACATATTACGCATTGCCTTATATAGTTTTAGAGCAGACGGCAGAGTCTATAACAACGAACGCAAGTTATGGCACAGTATCAGTACATACTAATTTTGAAGGTGTAGTAACCTTCAGCGGGTCCGACTTAGTAGCTGGAGCCACTACATATGATCCTGTAGGTGTAATTAATGCTCTACCTATTGAGAATGAGGTTACTACTATTGATGGTCCCAGAATAACTACGGGCACCATAGATGCACTACAACTAACAATATCAGCAAATACTGCGGAAGAAAATAGTTCGATATATTTTGATGGCGAACACAATAGGATAGACATAAGAGACTCAACTGGTACTCTTAGAGTGCGATTAGGAAACCTTGTTGTTGTTTAACACCATTAAAAAAAAATATCTTGACATAAAATGTTACTGGGGGTATAATT
>Ga0233450_10005100_pt1 | contig 11521 bp, 9 predicted proteins | sample 011ome_30_FD_189956 | JGI IMG/M metagenome (GOLD analysis project Ga0233450, IMG submission 189956) | Coastal salt marsh microbial communities from the Groves Creek Marsh, Skidaway Island, Georgia - 011501CT (spades assembly) | ecosystem: Environmental > Aquatic > Marine > Intertidal zone > Salt... | reverse complement strand
TGAAATGATCATACGGTCGTTTACATGACGCATTACCAGATTATTGGCGAAACACCGCTCGCGGCAAATGTAGCCAACGGTTCCTGCGTCTGATGCGAACTCAGCGCGGCTTTCCTTGTCCGGGGTAAGCGCAATGGACCCCATTAGTCCGACGATCTTGGCTTCACCCACAAGCGGGTGATCTGTCAGGCTTTCCCATTTTTCCTTCATGTAGGGCCCAGCGACATTGCGGACGTGCCCGACGATGTCTTCGTCTTCCATAATTCGCAGGTTTTCCAGCGCTATTGTTGCAGCGACCGGATGGCCGGAATAAGTATAGCCGTGGTTGAATTCATCCCCGCCAATGACCGAGGCGACTTCGTCACAGACAATAGACCCGCCGATCGGTGCGTAGCCCGATGAAAGACCTTTAGCGATGGTCATGATGTGGGGGCGAATACCGACCGTTTGGCTGCCAAACCAGTTTCCGGTGCGACCGAAACCACAGATCACTTCGTCGGCGATCAACAGGATTTCGTATTTATCGCAGATGCGCTGGATTTCCGGCCAATATGTCGAGGGCGGGACAATCACACCACCGGCCCCTTGAATGGGCTCGGCGATAAAGGCCGCCACGCGGTTTTCTCCCAGTTCCAGAATGGCCTTTTCCAGCTGCTGCGCCCGTTCCAGACCAAACTCTTCCGGGGTCTGATCGCCGCCTTCGTTATACCAATGTGGCTGGTCGATATGGTGAATATCCGGAATCGGCATGCCACCCTGTGCGTGGATGCCTTTCATGCCACCAAGGCTGCCCGACCCAACCGAAGAACCGTGATAGGCGTTCCAGCGGCTGATGATAATTGACTTTTCAGGCTTTCCCTTCAACACCCAATAATGACGGACCATTCGCAGGTTTGTATCGTTAGCTTCTGATCCAGAGGACGCAAAGAAGACGTGATTCAGATCACCAGGGGCAAGGTCGGCCAGTTTCTTAGCTAGAGCCAGCGCAGGCACATGTGTTGTTTGAAAAAATGTATTGTAGTAAGGAAGCTCGCGAATTTGGCGCGCTGCGGCGTCTGCCAGTTCATCGCGGCCATAGCCAATATTCACACACCACAGGCCAGCCATTGCATCCAGGATTTCGTTGCCTTCACTGTCCGTCAAGGTCACGCCCTTGGCGCGGGTGATGATCCGTGCACCTTTATTAGCCAGTTCTCCGTTGGCAGTGAAAGGGTGCATATGGTGTGCAGCGTCTATCGCTTGCAGTTCGGCGGTAGGCAAATGATTGCTGATCTGAGACATCGGAGAGGTCCTGTTGCTGGACGTTAAAGGCTCCTCTCAGAATATGATCAAATTATCGGTTGTCAATCGAATCAATCGCCGATTTTAGCCAACAGTCAGATTGCGTTTGACCTGCTCCATGCCTTGGATGACGTCGTCACGTATTGCTGAAGCAGCGGATTGCGTATCCCCCGCTCGCATCGCGAGCAGACAAGCTTTGTGCTGATCGGGCAGGTTTTGCGTTCCCAGTCGGCCGCATACAACACGCAATGAAGGCCCGAATCGAAGCCACATACTATCCGCTAGCGAGACCAAAATCGGGGCATCGGCCAGTTCATACAAAGCGTGGTGAAATTCGTAGTTTTTCCGGAGATAGCCGTTCAGATCGCCAGTTAGAATCGCTTGGTCTAGTTGTGCGTCTATGGTTTCCAGGCGATCCAAATCTTCAGGATTCGCCTTTTGTGTTGCTAATACAATGAGCTGCGGTTCAATCGCCTGACGTGCAAAAATGAGCTCATTCAAGTTGTCAGAGGTTAAAACGGGAACCGAGACCCTGCGATTCCCCTGAAACACCAGAGCTCCTTCGGATATCAGGCGGCGCAAGGCTTCGCGAACGGGGGTCATGCCTGCGTCAAGCGACGCGGTTAGTCCTTGAATTGTGACAGCCTGGCCCGGAATCAGTTCGCCGAATAGTATTTGCTGTCGTAGTTTTTGATAAACGACTTCGTGGGCCGGAGGTGCTGTTTTTTTAGTCATGCCCGCTCTTTAAAAACTGAAAAATTTTGCAGTCCTCTTATCTTTGCATTCGATCTCTTGCGAGATCAACAGACCCGTGAAAACATAAATTCGTTGCCATGTGACAAAAAATTTGATCAAATAAGTCAAAAGCAAGGGCAATGAACAACCCACGGGAGATATTACAATGAAAAGACATCTACTTGGCGCGGCAGCGGTCACAGCCTTGACGGCTGTAGCTACGCATGCCGAAGAAGTGCGTGTTTACAACTGGTCGGACTATATCGACGAAGAGCTTCTGACCCAGTTTGAAGAAGAAACCGGATACGATCTGATCTATGACGTTTTCGACAGCAACGAATTGCTTGAAACGAAAATGCTGGCCGGTGGTTCGGGGTATGATGTCGTTGTGCCAACCGGAACCTTTTTGCAACGCCAGATTTCGGTTGGAGCGTTCCAGCAGCTTGACTATTCGAAGTTGCCAAATGCGACGAACTTGTGGGGCGTGATTCAGGATCGCACCGAGCAATACGATCCGGGCGGAAAATACTCGGTCAACTACATGTGGGGCACCACCGGTATTGGCTATAACATCCAGAAAGTCGAAGAAGCCTTGGGTGAAGATGCACCGTTGGATTCGTGGTCACTGGTCTTTGATCCGGCGAATATGGCCAAGCTGGCCGATTGCGGTGTTCATTTCCTTGATGCGCCTGCCGAGATGATTCCGGCGGCTCTGAACTATATTGGCGAAGACCCCAACAGCCACGATCCGGATGTGATCGCCAAGGCCGAGAGCGTGTTTGCAGGTATTCGCCCCTATATACAGAAGTTCCACTCGTCCGAGTACATCAATGCATTGGCGAACGGCGATATCTGTGTCGCCGTTGGTTGGTCAGGTGATGTCTTCCAAGCGCAATACAGCGCTGCCGAAGCCGAAAAAGACTATGAGATCGACTACTCGATCCCGGTTGAAGGGGCGCAGATGTGGTTTGACCAATTGGCAATTCCTGAAGATGCGCCAAACCCTGACGGAGCGCACGCCTTTATCAACTTCATCCTAGATGCAGAAAACTCGGCGGCTGCAACCAACTATGTTTGGTATGCAAGCGGAAACGAAGCGGCGCAGGAGTTCATTGACCCCGAGATCCTCGAGTATCCGGCGGTCTATCCTGATGCAGAGACGCTTGAAAAGCTGTTCACGACAACGCCGTATGACTCAAAAGTCCAGCGTGTTGTGACCCGCCTCTGGACCAAGATCAAATCTGGCACATAATCGCCTGATCTAATCCTGGCCCGTCCCGTTTGGGGCGGGCCGATTTTTTTTACGCCACTCGAGGGAATACTATGGCAAGTAACGCGGCCAAACAGGTTTTTGCACCTTGGAACGATCCGAACGAAACGCCATTGATCCGGTTTCAAGGCGTTACAAAACGGTTTGGAGATTTCACAGCTATCGACGATTTGTCCTTGGACATCTTCGAGCGAGAGTTCTTCGCGCTACTTGGCCCGTCCGGCTGCGGTAAGACGACGATGATGCGCATGTTAGCGGGATTTGAGATGCCCTCGGACGGCACGATTTTACTTGCAGGGCAAGATATGGCTCCGGTGCCGCCAAACAAGCGGGCTGTGAACATGATGTTCCAGAGCTATGCGTTGTTCCCCCACCTTTCCATCGAGGAAAATATTGCCTTCGGTCTAAAGCGCGAAGGCATGCCGAAAAATGACATTAAGGATCGCGTCGCGGAAATGCTGCGCCTTACTCGGCTTGAAAAATTCGCCCGGCGCAAGCCGCACCAGATTTCGGGGGGGCAAAAACAAAGGGTCGCGTTGGCGAGGTCCTTAGCGAAAGCGCCGAAGCTTTTACTTTTGGATGAACCACTGGGCGCTTTGGACAGAAAACTGCGCGAAGATACCCAGTTTGAGTTGATGGATATTCAGGAAAAGACAGGCACGACCTTTGTGATCGTAACCCATGATCAGGAAGAGGCGATGACTGTTGCCAGCCGCGTCGCGGTAATGGACCACGGGAAGCTGATACAGGTCGCTACGCCAGCAAGGCTATATGAAAATCCGGCGACTGTTTACGTGGCGGATTTTATCGGTGACGTGAATCTGATCGAAGGATCGGTCGAGCCGACGGGTGAGGAGTGCTATGCGCTAAGTTGGCGTGAAGGGTCCCAGCCGTTGAACGTCAGGTCCGAAGAGAAGCTTTCTAGCGGTCAGGCGTGCACCCTGGCGATCCGCCCGGAAAAAGTAACCATTTCCGCTCACGATCCAGTAGATGCTGATAACAAAATCAAAGGCCAGATTATCGACATCGCTTACCTTGGCAATCTATCCACCTATCATGTGCGCCTTGCCAATGGGCAGATGATCAAGGCGCAAGCCGCCAATACACGCCGCATCTCACGTCGATCCTTTACATGGGATGATGATGTCTGGCTAAGCTGGACGGCAACAGCCGGCGTGCTTCTGAGTGAGTGACCGATGAAGCGTTTACTGGTTTTTGTCCCCTATCTTTGGCTTCTGGCGCTGTTTCTGGTGCCGTTCCTGATCGTCTTGAAGATATCGCTGTCGGATACGGCATTGGCGCGTCCCCCGTATTTCCCTCAATGGCAATTCAACGAGGGGCTCAGTGCGCTGTGGGCCTATCTAACTGAGCTGGATTTCGAGAATTTCTGGTTCTTGACCGAGGATGACCTGTACTGGAAAGCTTATCTCTCCAGTCTGAAAATTGCGGTTACAGCCACCTTCTTTACCTTACTGGTCGGCTATCCGATTGCCTATGCCATGGCGCGCTCGGCGCACGAATGGCGGCCCACATTGATGATGTTGGTGATTTTGCCATTCTGGACCAGCTTTCTGATTCGCGTTTATGCTTGGGTCGGTATCCTGTCAGGCGAAGGGTATCTAAACCAGTTTTTGCTTTGGATCGGCGTTATTCAGGAACCTTTGATGATCCTGAATACGAACATAGCCGTCTATATCGGAATCGTTTACACATACCTGCCTTTCATGATCCTGCCGATCTATGCAGCCTTGGAAAAGCTTGATGAAAGCCTTCTGGAAGCTGCCGAAGATTTAGGTTGCTCGCGCTTCACTGCCTTCTGGCTGATCACGTTCCCGCTATCCAAACAGGGCATCATTGCGGGGTGTTTTCTTGTCTTCATTCCGACCATCGGCGAATTTGTGATCCCATCCTTGCTGGGCGGCTCATCAACGCTGATGATTGGTAAAGTGCTTTGGGAAGAGTTCTTCAACAACCGAGACTGGCCGGTCGCCTCTGCTGTGGCTGTAGTGCTTCTGATGCTCTTGATTATCCCGATTATTCTTTTCCAGCGGAACGAGCAAAAACAACGCGAGGCAGACGGATGAAACGGTTTTCCTGGTTTAACGCCACCAGCCTGACTCTGGGTTTTGCGTTTCTGTACATCCCGATGCTAATCTTGGTGGTTTACAGCTTTAACGACTCGAAACTTGTTACGGTCTGGGCCGGTTTTTCGCCGAAGTGGTATGGCGAGTTGTTTCGCAACGAAGCATTTCTGGATGCGGCATGGGTGACCATTCGGGTCGCGGTCATCTCGTCCTCGATCGCAACGGTTCTGGGAACTATGGCCGCCTATATTCTGGTTCGTGGCGGCCGGTTCATGGGCCGGACGCTGTTTTCGGGGATGATCTACGCCCCCCTTGTGATGCCCGAGGTGATCACGGGCTTGTCTCTTTTGCTGCTGTTTATTGGCATCGGATTGGATCGCGGGCTGTTCACGATCGTCCTTGCGCACGCTACGTTTTCGATGTGCTACGTGTCGGTCGTTGTGTCCTCGCGTTTGGTCAGTTTTGACCGCTCGCTGGAAGAAGCCGCGTTGGATTTGGGGTGCACCGCGTGGCAAGCCTTTCGGCTTGTTACCTTGCCTATCATAGCGCCTGCGGTCATTTCGGGTTGGCTACTGGCCTTTACCTTGTCCCTGGACGATCTAGTGATTGCCAGCTTTACGGCCGGTCCGTCTTCGACAACCTTACCCATCAAGATTTTCTCGGCGGTGCGTTTGGGTGTGTCCCCCGAAATCAATGCGCTTTCGACCATTATGATCAGCATAGTGACAATCGGAGTTGTGACGTTTTCGTTAGTCTCCAAGCGCAATGCCCTTCTAAGGGAAAAGGAAGAGCGAGCCGCTGTTCAAGTCGCATGAGCCGGATATTCGAAGAACGGGCCTATGACGCCGACAGTCTGAGGGGTTGCTTCTGGGCCGAAGACTTCGCCGGAGATACTCTGGGCTGGAGCAGGCTTGAGGGTAATCGCACAGCTGATATCGCAATTATCGGAGCCGGTTACACGGGCTTATCCGCCGCTCTGCATTTGGCGCAAGCTGGAGTGGACGTTGCCGTTCTGGATATGCACGAACCGGGCTGGGGCGCATCAGGTCGCAGCGGGGGTTTTTGCTGCATGGGCGGTTCGATGCTGAAATCCAGGGGCATCCGGCGGCATTTTGGCGCCGCCGGCGAAGCCGAATGGGATGCTGTTCAGAAAGATGCCGTACACATGGTGGCTGATCTAATCCGAGAAAACGGGATCGACGCGCAAACCCATTCAAAAGGTGAAACCCAGCTGGCCCATAGTCCCAGATCGTATCGCAGGCTGGCACGCGAAGCCGAGTCCTTGGCGAAGTCGGGTGAGGCGGTTGAGTTTATAGAAACTGGGGCTTTGGCTGACAATGGAATGGCCGCAAACGGACTGTTGGGGGGAATGACGGAACCGGTTGGATTTGCCTTACATCCCCGGAGGTATGTTCTTGGGTTGGCCAAGGCTGTCAAACATGCCGGCGGTAGAATTTTCACCAACGCCTTTGTGGACAAGATTGTCACTGAGGGCGCCGTATATTCATTGAAAACCAGTTTGGGCCAATTGTGTGCGAAGAGAGTGATTTTTGCCACCAACGGTTACAGCCGTGATGATACTCCGGCTTGGCTGCGGGGACGGTTTATGCCTGTGCAGTCCAATATCCTTGTCACGCGTGTGCTGACCGATGACGAGCTTAAGGCTCAAGGTTGGACCACTCGACAGATGGTTTATGACACACGTCGTCTGCTGCACTATTTCCGTCTGTTACCAGACAATCGCATGATGTTTGGTATGCGTGGCGGGATCAGTGCGACACCCGCTATGGATCAAAAAATGCACCGGATGATCCGCAGGGATTTTGAAACGATGTTTCCCGCGTGGCGGCATGTCGAAACCCCTTGGTTCTGGACCGGTCTGGTTTGTTTGACTGGTAAACGCGTGCCTTATGTTGGTTCTGTACCTGATATGCCTGGTGCCTTTGCCGGTTTCGGCTGGCACGGAAATGGTATCGCTATGGGAACATATGCAGGGCGGTTGCTGGCGGAACTTGCGAGGGGTCAGGACACTCGGATTCCAAACGTGATGCGTGGCGCGCCGATGAGGATACCATTTGGAAAACACAGACGGATTCTTTTGCCGCCCATCTACAAAGCGTTGAGCATCAGGGACCGGGTGGCTTAGACTTGCCACTGGGCGTGTCTGCTAGCCATTTGCCTAGCATGTCTTTTAAGTCCGCAATCGCAACAGGCTTTGAAAGATAGTCGTCCATGCCCGCTGCAATGCATCGCTCTGCTTCGCCACGCAATGCGTTTGCAGTGATGGCAATCACAGGTGTTCGGGGTAGCTGGGCTTTTTCTTCGGTCAGTCGTAATTTGGCGGTCAGCTCAAACCCGTCCATTTCAGGCATATGGCAATCTGTGAGAACCAGGTCAAAATCGCCGGATGTCCAGCGGTCAAACCCCTCTCTCCCGTTGTTTGCCAAAGTCATCTGCACTCCAAGAGCCTCTAACTGAGCGGCGATCACCTTTTGGTTCGTCAAGTTGTCCTCTACCAGCAGCACATGGGATTGTGACGGTGAAAGTGGCGCGTCCTTTTTCTGCTTTTTTTGTCTGTGCGTTCTCAAGTCTATGATGATCAAGCAGCGTCACAGTGGCCGTTTCGATTTCAGATGGAAGCGTGGGGAATCGTGAGATGACAAAAGTATTTGCGCTAACCAAACCCATTTTTTCGGATCTGTCATAAGTCTGGCACACAAACTTTGCCGAGGGGTGTTTTTTCAAAATGTCGTCCTGCACGGCTCGGTTCTGGTCCATTGAGCCCATAGCAAGGTTCACGATAATCTGACCCTTCACTTCCTCAAGCCGATCAAAAAGGTCCTTTTGGTTCTTGGCAACGACCATGGTCGAGGTTTTTTGAAAGCGCTGGTTTCTGTCGATCACATCACGGTTCTTTTCAGTGTCGAACAAGCCAAAGAGTGTTGTTGTAGGATGCGGAACCTCGGCTTCGGGTTGTTCCGTAGGCATAAACGGCAGCGTGACTGAGAACGAGGTTCCTTGCCCGACATTGCTTTCTACGTGGATAGAGCCATCGATTAGGTCGACCAATTTTTTAACAATACTCAGACCCAATCCTGTACCGCCAAACCGTCTGGTGGTTGAGCTTTCGGCCTGAACAAATGGCTTGAACAGATTGGAAAGTGCGTCATCGGACATGCCAACGCCATTGTCGTGAACGGAAAATTGCAGGCGGTTGCCCTTTAGTCTTTGAACTTCAAGAGTGACCTGCCCCATGGGGTGCCCGTCAGGTTTTCTAGAAAACTTGATCGCGTTGCTGAGTAGATTGTTCAGAATCTGGCGAAGACGGACCACATCAAAACGAATGCGTCTTGGCATGTCGAGCGCCAGTTTCAAATGAAGGCGCACGTTATTTGCGTCTGCGCTGGGAACCATCAGGATCGCGGCTCCTTCGATAGTGTCCAGAAGGTTCATCTCTTCCGGGTTCAGATCAAGTTTCCCAGCCTCGATCTTGGAATAATCAAGAATGTCATCAATGATCCGTAAAAGCGAATTCCCGGAATTGATGATCGAGGATACCATTCTGGACTGGTCCGATCCCATTTCCGTTCTTTCCAGCAACTCCGCCATTCCCAAAACGCCGTTCATCGGCGTTCTGATTTCATGGCTCATGGTCGCAAGAAATGCAGACTTTGAACGGTTTGCTGATTGGGCTTCTTCCTTCGCTTCGATCAGTGCAAGCTCGGCCGCTTTTCTGTCGGTAATATCAAGCCAGGTTCCAACAAGCTCAATCGCCGATCCATCCTTGTCATAGATGACGTTTTTTCTGTCTTCGACCCAACAGTACGAGCCGTCAGGCAAACGAAACCGATATTCGTCTGAGAACGAGTCCGTGTTGGCGATATTGTCCAGCATTTTTTGAACGACCGCATCTGCTTCGTCAGGGTGCAGCCTGTTTTTCCAAAAGTTCTGCTCTGACATGCAATCAGCCACGGTGTAACCGAAAATGGTTTCGATTTTTTGGCTTACAAAAGACAGGCTGAGGTCAGTTTTAAGATCAACAGAGTAAATGACCGCGGGGCTAGTCCTGACAAGCGTATCGAGGTGGCGTTCATTTTCCTGTAACGTCTTTTCCGCCTGCTTCTGGTCCGTGATCTCGATTTGAACCGAAACAAACCCGCCATTCGTTAATGCGCGATCCGTGGTTCTGATCCAGCGACCATCTTTCAAAAGTACATCGAAAGAGCCTTGCAGTTTTTTGCGGTCTTCGGCCTTCAGCGCCAAATAGTCTTCGCCGCCTGTTGTGCCGATTGCAACGTTCCCGTTCTCGATGTCGATGACACCCAGCTCTCGGAAATGTATCCCCGGTTTGGCTTGTTCATCGGTGTAGTTGTAGAGACGTTTGAAGGCGTTATTGCACTCTACAAGGTAGCCGTCTTTGTCGTAGACAACAAAAGCCTCTTCCATACAGTCCAGAGCGTCGACCAGTTTGGCGACTGTGTCTGGGTCTGTTGGTGTGCTTGTATGCATAGAGCTCTCAGTGGAAATCGAATTTGTTAATTACTTAGTACCATAACGTCAGCAATGCTTGGCCTTTAAGTTTTGTCTGATACGAACTGCTCGGCCAGTTTATCCATCCGCTTGGCCAGTCGCACGTCCAGATCGGTAAGCCCACCTTTGTTATAGGTCGTAAGGTTGACCACAACCCTGTTCCACGTATTGGTCCATTCGGGGTGGTGGTTCATCTTCTCAGCTTCCATTCCGGCGATCGTCATCCATCCAAATGCGATGCGGTAGTTGGCGAATGTGAACTTTTTTCGAATTTGGTCTTTTCCCTCAACCATCGCCCAACCGTTTTCTAGCAGGGGCTGAAGGCGCTCTGCTCTCTCTTCTTCGGATAGTAGATCACTGCGCATGGCTTACTCCTGTTCTTGAACCCTATCCTTGCGGAAGGGGCCATAGCTGGTCAATACTTCGATCTCGTCATCGATGGCCTCGGCTTCGTGCTCCAAATAGTTTGCAACGGCCTCTCCGAAACCCGTATCACGGAACCAATGCAGAGAATGGGTTTCTACCGGCATATAGCCGCGTGCCAGCTTGTGTTCGCCCTGTGCCCCGGCTTCGACACGCGACAAACTGTGCTCGATGGCGTAGTCGATCGCCTGATAGTAACATAGTTCAAAGTGCAGGCAGGGTATGTCAGCGGTGCATCCCCAATATCTGCCGTATAGTGTTTCGCGGCCGATGAAGTTCAAGGCTCCGGCAATCCAACGTCCCTCGTATTCGGCCATGACCAGCAAAACGTCATCACGCATCGTGGCGTGAACAGCATCAAAAAAGGTGCGTGTCAGATAAGGCGTACCCCATTTGCGGGCGCCTGTGTCCTGATAAAATACCCAGAATGCATCCCAATGCTCTGACTTGATTTGGTCTCCGGTCAGAGCGTGTATCGTCCCGCCAAACCCCTGCGCGGTTCGCCGTTCTTTTCGGATATTTTTGCGCTTGCGTGAGGATAAAGATGAAAGGAACCCATTAAAGTTATCAAATCCATGATTGACCCAGTGGAATTGCTGGCTTTTGCGGGGCATCAAGCCCATCTGTCTGCCCGCGTCCTTTTCGATTTCCGTGCAAAAGGTGACATGCAGAGACGACAAACCATTCTGATCCGCAAATTGTACGGCGCCTTGAACCAGCGCTGCTTGACCTGTTTGTTCCCAATCCGGCTTGCAAAGGAAACGCCTCCCTGTTGCTGGGGTGAACGGAACCGCCATCTGAAGCTTGGGATAATATCGCCCGCCAGCGCGCTCGTAGGCATGTGCCCAATTGAAATCGAAGATGTACTCGCCCTGCGAATGCCCCTTTGCATACAGCGGCGCTACTGCGATCATTTGCCCGTTGGCATGGGCTGTCAAATACTGGGGTTGCCACCCAGTGCCTTGGCCGACCGAGCCACTGTCTTCGAGGCCTTTCAAAAACCTGTAGGTTGTAAAAGGATCAATCGGTCGGCCATGCACGGCTTCGGGACAAGCACAGGCATCCCAGTCTTGCTCGGAAACATAAGAAAGACTGGTGTGAATCCGGATTTCAATTTCGTAAGACACATAAGCCCCCTGTTTGCCCCTTCAACAGTTGGGCTTCGCGCGGGATTGGTCAAGACGGCAGATAGCCTTCA
>Ga0233450_10005092_pt1 | contig 11529 bp, 9 predicted proteins | sample 011ome_30_FD_189956 | JGI IMG/M metagenome (GOLD analysis project Ga0233450, IMG submission 189956) | Coastal salt marsh microbial communities from the Groves Creek Marsh, Skidaway Island, Georgia - 011501CT (spades assembly) | ecosystem: Environmental > Aquatic > Marine > Intertidal zone > Salt... | reverse complement strand
AACAACGATGGTATTTTGTATTTGTTCAAGAAGAACAAGGTCACGTTTTTCCACGGCCGAGGTTCGTTCATCGCGGCGATCGATAACGGCTTTGAAGTTGCCGTCACTGGCAAGCAAAACGAGACACTCAAGACGCGTCACGTGATTGTTGCCACAGGCTCCTCCGCGCGCCCCTTAACGCAGGCCCCATTTGACGAAATCAACGTCTTATCAAACGATGGTGCCTTGCGTGTGGGCGCGGTGCCCAAGCGTTTGGGTGTGATCGGCTCGGGTGTGATTGGCTTGGAGATGGGATCTGTCTGGCGCCGCTTGGGTGCAGAGGTCACCGTGCTCGAAGGTCTACCGACTTTCTTGGGTGCCGTGGACCAACAGATTGCCAAAGAAGCGCACAAGGCCTTCACCAAGCAAGGGCTCAAGATTGAGTTGGGCGTCAAAGTAGGCGAAATTAAGAACGTCAAAAAGGGCGTCACCATTGCCTACGAGGACGCGAAGGGCGTTGCGCAGACGCTCAGCGTTGATAAGTTGATCGTCTCTATCGGTCGTGTGCCCAACACCCAGGGTTTGAACGGCGATGCCATTGGCCTGAAGTTGGACGAGCGTGGCGCCATCGAAGTCGATGCCAACTGCCGTACCAACGTACCGGGTATTTGGGCGGTCGGCGATGTGGTCCGAGGGCCGATGTTGGCGCACAAGGCTGAAGAAGAAGGCGTCGCCGTTGCCGAGCGTATCGCGGGCCAACACGGGCACGTCGATTTCGACTTGGTGCCTTGGGTGATCTACACCAGCCCTGAAATCGCTTGGGTGGGTAAGACCGAGCAGCAATTGAAAGCGGATGGCGTGGCCTATAAAGCTGGAACCTTCCCCTTCTTGGCGAACGGCCGTGCCAGAGCCTTGGGCGACACCACGGGTATGGTCAAAATGCTTGCCGATGCGACGACTGATGAAATATTAGGCGTGCACGTGGTTGGTCCCATGGCCAGCGAACTGATCGCGGAGGCGTGTGTGGCGATGGCTTTCAAGGCGAGCAGCGAAGACATCGCACGTATTTGCCATGCCCACCCCTCATTGTCAGAGTCAACGAAAGAAGCGGCTTTGGCGGTGGATAAGCGCACGTTAAACTTCTAAGTCGCGTGGTGGTTTGTTCAACCACCAACAAGCTGACTTGAGCGACCGCGGGAGCCGAGGCACCCAGCGGTCGTTTTTCTTGGCGGATGTCCTGCACCTATCTATTGAATTACATGTCCAAGCGTTCTAATGAGCCCCTGACTACCGCGACCACGGGTAGCCCACGGGGTGCCGTCGTTGATGCCTATGACGCGGCGTTAAAGGCGAAAGGCTACACAGCCGACCCGGCGCAGACCCGTGCCATTGCCGCGCTGCAGCGTTGTGCCGATGACTGGACAGCCTATAAAAACAAGCGATCGAATTCGCTGAAGAAGCTGTTCGCTCGCCCGCCCATCCCACGGGGTGTCTACATGTACGGTGGCGTGGGTCGGGGCAAGAGCTTTTTAATGGATTGTTTCTTTCAAGCTGTCCCCATTGAGCGGAAGACCCGCCTGCATTTCCATGAGTTCATGCGCGAGGTGCACCGCGAGCTCCGAGAGTTACAGGGAACCGTCAATCCACTAGACGAGTTGGGTAAGCGCATGGCGAAACGCTTCAAGTTGATTTGCTTTGACGAATTCCATGTCGCCGACGTCACCGATGCCATGATTCTTCACCGATTGTTGATGGCCCTCTTCGCAAATGGGGTGGGGTTCGTCACAACCTCAAACTTCAAGCCGGATGACTTGTATCCGAACGGCTTGCACCGGGACCGCATACTGCCTGCGATCGATCTTCTAAACGAGCGCCTAGAAGTCCTCAACGTGGACGCCGGAACGGACTATCGCAGCTTGACACTTGCCTTGATGGATTTCTACCATCAGCCCAATGGCGCTCACGCTGACGCCGCCATGACGCAGGCATTCAACCTGTTGGCCGAGGCTCAAGACGAGGAACCGGTGGTACACATTGAGGCGCGTGATATCACGGCGCGCCGCAAAGCCGGAAGTGTGATTTGGTTTGACTTTCGCGTGTTGTGCGGTGGGCCCCGTTCACAAAACGATTACCTGGAAATCGCAGCGCAATTTCAAACGGTTTTTTTGAGTGATGTCCCAGAAATGGGGATTCGCCATGCCAGCGAGGCGCGTCGTTTTACGTGGTTGGTTGACGTGCTTTATGACCGCCGCGTGAAGCTGGTGATGTCAGCGGCGGTGCCGCCTGAGCAGCTGTATGTCGAGGGTCCGATGGCCCATGAGTTTGTGCGCACGGTGTCGCGATTGGCAGAGATGCAATCGCAAGGCTTTCTCGATGAAGCCCGTCGTGATGTGGATACAGGTCTGACCTGATGGCCGATCAAGCACCCTGGTTGCAACGGTGTGCGCAGGCCTTCGCGTTGGGTGGGGAGATTGGTGCAGATGATCCACACTACCGTCCACGTGAGGGGCAGCAGCGCATGGCCGGCCTCATCGCGCAGACCATTGCGTCAAGCGGTACCTTGATCGTCGAGGCGGGCACCGGGACGGGGAAGACCTTCGCCTACTTAGTTCCAGCGCTTTTGAGCGGTAAGCGCGTTATGGTTTCCACCGCAACCAAGGCTCTACAGGATCAACTGTTCCTGCGCGATCTCCCCGATCTCATTAATCGATTAGGGACGCCCGTGCGAACAGCCCTGCTCAAAGGGCGGAATAATTACCTGTGTACCCATCGTTTGAAATTAAATCTGACGAGTGGTGCGACCGGTGATCGGTTCTTGATGAACGCGTTGGGTCAGGTCCAGCGGTGGTCGGTCACGACGTCAAACGGGGATTTGTCTGACATGCCCGGCTTGGATGAACGCTCAGCCGTCATCCCGCTGGTCACTTCAAACCGAGATAACTGCTTGGGTGGGCAATGCCCTGACTTTAAAACCTGTCATCTCCAGCTGGCTCGGCGTGAGGCCCTCGCCGCTGATTTGGTGGTCGTGAACCACCACCTCTTTTTTGCTGACCGTGCGGTCCGTGCTTCAGGTATGGCAGAGCTCTTGCCTTCAGTGGATGTCGCCATATTCGATGAGGCGCATCAGCTCAATGAGATCGGTGTTTTATTTTTGGGTACGCAACTGTCATCATTTCAGCTCTTTGACTTTAATCGTGACGTACTCGCTGCGGGCTTGCAGCAAGCCCGCGGTCTGTGTGATTGGGCTGCACTGACTCAAGCATTGGAGCGCGCCGTACGCGACTTGCGACTGAGCTTACCTGCGGTGCGGGACAAAACATCCAGCCGTTTCGCATGGGGCGACGGTGCGCCAGCGGGGGTTGATACCGCTGCGTGGACGTCGGCGCTGACGGTTATGCAGACCGCTTTAACTGACGTGACAGCTGCTTTAAACAGCGTGACCGAGTTGGCTCCCGATTTTGAGCGGTTGTATGCGCGCAGCGAGACTTTGGCTGAAAAGTTGAAATCGCTGATGGCACCGGTCGTACATGATCATGTTCGGTGGTTAGAGGTCGGCGCTAACTGGCGTTGGGTCGACAGCCCTCTCGATAGCGCTGATGCGTTTGAGCGGGCTGCACAAGTGGCGCGCGGGGAGTCGACGACATCAGCGCCGGATGCGACGGGTGAAGTGGGGACCGAGGCAGGGCCAACCGCATGGATTTTTACCTCTGCCACCTTGGGTGATGACGAGGCCTTGGACTGGTTTGCGCAACCACTGGGTCTGGTTGACGCGCAGCGTGCCGTTGTCAGCAGCCCATTCGACTTCGCAACGCAAGCGGCGCTGTGGGTGCCAACCGATTTACCCAAACCCACGGACCCGGGGCATGCCATCGTTTTGGCGCGGCGACTCACGCCGTGGGTGCGTCAACTCGAGGGACGAACCCTCGTGCTGACGACCAGCCTGCGCGCGCTGGGCATCATTTCCCAAACGCTGCGTGAGACGTTGGCCGACGATAACCTTGAGGTGCTGGTCCAAGGGGAGAGCAGCAAGCATGCCTTGTTATCGCGGTTTAGAGACTACGCGGAGCCACAGGTACGCCGACAGGCGGCGCGTGATGGCGCGAATTTCAACGGTGCGGTGCTGGTGGCGTCGGTGTCGTTCTGGGAGGGCGTTGATTTGCCGGGCGAGGCACTGCAACTCGTGGTCCTGGATAAGCTGCCGTTTCCGGTGCCGGACGACCCCTTGACCCAAGCCCGTGCAAAACGTCTCGTCGCGCAAGGGGAATCACCGTTTACCGCACAGGTATTGCCTGACACAGCGATTGCACTCAAGCAGGGTGCGGGGCGGTTGATCCGCTCAGAACGGGATCGTGGGGTGCTGGTGGTCGGCGATCAGCGACTGGTCACGATGGGGTATGGCAAACGACTGTTGCAGGCCATACCCAATATGCAGCGCTTGGACAGTGAGGTCGCTTTGCAGGCCTATCTGGATGAGGTGATTACCAAAACTTCCACCACGGCTTCGTAGCGTCGGCGGCATCTGCATCTGTTGTATCCGTCGGTGCGGGTTGTTCCCCAGCCTGCTGCGGGGCGTTAGGGAAACTCGCCTTCAAAACGCGCTGCGCATCATCGCGCAGTTGGGTCATGCCCATGGCGTCGTAGGCAGCGACTAAAACAATCAGCGCTTCCTCTAGGGCCGGTGCGTCCTTGAAGCTGGTGACGGCGTATTGCGCGCGGTTAGCTGCGGCCAAATACTGACGCCGCTCAAGGTAGTACTTGGCCACGTTGACTTCAGACTGCGCCAAAGAATTCACGATGAACCCAATTCGCAGCGCGGCGTCTTTGCTATAGCGAGAGTCGGGGAAGCGCTCAATCAATTCATTAAATGAGGCGTACGAGTCCTTAGCCGCCTTTTGGTCGCGCTCGCTGAGGTCAACGTTAGCCAATTTGCCGAATAGGCCTAAGTCATCGTTGAAGTTGACTAAGCCCTCCAAATAGAGCGCGTAGTCCATCGCAGGGCTGGCGGGGTGGAGCCGTTTGAATCGCTTGACGGCCGCCAAAGCCAACGCGGGCTCGGCGCCTTTGAAGTGCATGTAGGCCTTGTCGAGCTGGGCTTGCTGCGCGAGCGGCGTACCAGCGGCACGGCCCTCGAGCTTTTCATACAGTGCCGCCGCTTTTTCAAATTGTCCGGCGCTTTCTTCGTCCTTGGCCTCTTGGTAGATGCGATTCGGACTCCAGTCGGCCGTGATGTCTTTGGGCTTGGACGCCGCACACCCGCCTAAAATCGCTGCTGCAGTCAGCAGCACCGCTGCGCTCAAGTGTCTCGTCATGTGACTTGATTTCCAATGGTTACGACAAACAAAGCGCTTCACCCAAAAAGTGGACAATGGCTGGTGTCGGTTACTCCGAAAATTATAGCCAGCCCAGAGCCAAGATGAAAAAACAAACCGAACCCGAACTGATCGCTGTGGATGAGGCCGACGCCACCACAGAAGGTGAGGTTGCGGAGCAGCTGGCATGGGTGGTTGACGTCGCGTCCCATGGTGATCGCCTGGACCGGTATTTGGTAACGCAGGTTAGCAGTGTCTCGCGCTCCTACTTATCGCAACTGATCACACAATCAGCGGTGCATCTCAATGGTGTCCTGTGTGTCAAGCCAGCCCAAAAGGTGAAAGCGGGTGACGCAGTCAGCTTGGAGTTGAGACCAACTCAGCAGGCTATGGCGTTCAAGCCGGATGCGGTTGCTTTGGATGTGTTGTTCGAGGACGACCACTTGGCCGTGTTGAACAAACCCGCTGGGTTAGTGGTTCACCCCGGCGCGGGTCACTGGACCGGGACCTTGCTCAATGGTTTGTTGTATCGCTATCCTGATGCTGTGCATTTGCCGCGCGCAGGCATCGTGCACCGCCTGGACAAAGACACCAGCGGCCTGATGGTGGTGGCGCGCAGCCGCTTGGGATTCGATAACCTCACCAAAGCCCTGGCGGCGCGGGAGATTCACCGCGTTTACCTGGCGATTGCCCAGGGGGCATGGCAGCGATCAGAGGTCGGGGGGGCGCCGGTCAGCCTTACCCAGGCCATTGGTCGAGATCACAAGAACCGCCTGCGGATGGCTGCACTCGATGCCCAGTCCACAACCGGTAAGCCGGCACGCACCGACGTCTACTTGCTTGACGCCCAAACGAACTACAGCTTGGTGCGTTGCAAATTACACACGGGGCGCACCCATCAAATCAGAGTGCACCTTTCCGCCGCGGGCTACCCCTTGGTGGGGGACGTGCTCTACGGCGGCAAGCCGCTGGGCGCGATGGTGCGTCAAGCCCTGCATGCACATCAGTTGTCCTTCGATCACCCTGTGACGGGGGCTTTGATGGGCTGGGAGGCGCCGCTGCCGGTAGATTTTCTGGAGGCCCTTGAGGCCGCTCAGCTCTATTACAATGGAGACCTCGTGGCGTGGCCTTTTCAGGGCTGAGATTCATCGCCTTTTTGGCTGTAGCCTTGGTTGGCGCAGCGGTCCCCGACCTGCGTACTGCGCGGTGTTAACTTTTTCGGACCCCATAGCATGCAAACGACGGATGCCAAACGTGTCCTCGAAACCGCTCTAATTTGTGCGGGTCAAGCCGTGACCCTGCGCGAGTTGGCTGCGTTGTTCGATGGTGCGCTCTCCTTAGACACTATCAAGCGGCTGCTGGAAGACCTGCAACTGGAGTGGACCCACCGCGGCGTTGAGCTCGTGCCGGTTGCATCGGGCTGGCGCTTTCAAAGCCGACCCGAGTTGCGAATGTACCTTGACCGTTTGCACCCGGAAAAGCCGCCCAAGTACTCACGGGCTGCGCTTGAAACGCTGGCGATCATCGCGTATCGTCAGCCCGTGACGCGCGGTGACATTGAGGATATCCGTGGCGTCACTGTCAACTCGCTCATCATCAAGCAGCTTGAGGACCGGGGCTGGGTCGAGGTCATAGGCCACCGTGAGACCGTGGGTCGCCCCGCCTTGCTCGCGACAACGCGACAGTTTTTAGACGATCTGGGCTTGGCCTCGCTCGATCAACTACCCAGTCTCGAAGACGCTGGTGCAGAAGCCTTGATGAGCGCTCATCTGGCTGACGAAGCCAGCCTCGAACTTGACTTGCAGCCCGAAGACAGCATCACGGCTGAGGCCGAATCAGAACCAACCGAAGACAAACCCAATGAATGAAACCGAAGCTGGTGTGAATCCACCCGACGAGTCACCCGAGACCGCGGGGGTTCCTGCGGCGCAGGCCAGCGCGGCGTCCAATGTAAGTTTTGAGGACGTGATCAGTGGCGCCTTTGATCAGGCGGTGGAGGCGGTCGTCGTGGATCCAGCTGCCCCCCCCAAACGTGTTCTGACGCCAGAGGTGAACAGCCCCAAGTTGCACAAAGTGTTGGCGCAAGCAGGCATGGGTTCGCGCCTCGAGATGGAAGCCCTCATTTTGGAAGGGCGAATTTCCGTGAACGGTGAACCGGCACACATTGGACAGCGCATTCGGTTTGGCGACACGATCAAGATTAATGGGCGCCAAATTAAGGTGCGAATTGATCCACCACCGCCACGCGTATTGGCGTATCACAAGCCCGTTGGCGAGGTGGTGACGCATGATGACCCTCAAAACCGTCCCACCGTTTTCCGCCGTTTGCCGAAGCTGCCGCATGGCAAGTGGCAGTCTGTTGGCCGCCTTGACCTCAACACGGAGGGGTTACTGCTGTTCACCAGCTCAGGTACCTTAGCTAACCAGCTGATGCACCCAAGGTTTGGCTTGCAGCGTGAATACGCGGTGCGCGTGTTGGGCGCCTTGAATAACGAGGAAAAGCAAAAGCTGCTGGACGGCGTGACGCTTGAGGATGGGCCTGCGCAGTTCGCCTCCGTCGTCGATGGCGGCGGGGAAGGGGTTAACCACTGGTACCGCGTCACCATCGGTGAGGGTCGTAACCGTGAGGTACGTCGCATGATCGAGTCGGTTGGCCATGCAGTCAGCCGGTTGATCCGCATCCGTTACGGAACGGTTGAGCTTCCTCGCGGGCTTCGCCGTGGGGCTTGGGTGGAATTGGATTGGCGCGACATCGACCAGCTGATGCAAATTGCCCAAGAAGCCGAGCCCGGTGATAAATCGCGCGGCCGTGCTGAAAACCCCCATGCGGGCAAGTCTGGCCGCACGGCAGGCTTAGGACGCTCCGTGAAAACGACCTATGCCAAATCAGGTGGCCGTCGCCCAAGTACGCCCCAGGGGTGGGACATGCGGGCTGAAGCCGAGGCTGAGAAGCGCGCCAAGCGATCCCGCGGTCGACCTGGACGCACCTCGCCGACGGGGGTACCTGATCCGCTCAAGACCTCGTTTGGTTACATCGGCGGCGATGCGCTGCAGCGCCAGCGAGATCGCGCCGCCGGGGGTGGGAAACGCGGCAAAAAGCCACGCTGAGCCCCGCTTTTCAGGGGCTTAGCGGGTTAGAATAAGAGGCTAAGCTGGTGCAGCCGGCTAACCGTTTTGTTTTTTATTTCAAGGTAATTTATCCATGGCTATCGAGCGCACTCTCTCCATTATCAAACCCGACGCAGTTGCAAAGAACGTGATCGGTCAAATCTACGCACGCTTCGAAGCGGCTGGTTTGAAAGTTATCGCTGCCAAAATGGCGCACCTGTCACGCCCTGAGGCAGAAGCGTTTTATGGCGTGCACAAAGAGCGTCCTTTCTTCAAAGATCTGGTTGACTTCATGGTCTCTGGCCCCGTCATGATCCAGGTGTTGGAAGGCGAAGGCGCCATCGCTAAAAACCGCGACCTCATGGGCGCGACTGATCCCAAGAAAGCGGACGCCGGCACCATCCGCGCAGACTTCGCTGACAGCATCGACGCGAACGCGGTTCACGGCTCTGATGCGCCCGAGACTGCTGCGGTTGAAGTCGCTTTCTTCTTCGCCGGTATGAACGTGTACGCACGTTAATTGCGCATGACGGCTAACCTGCTTGATTTCGATATCGAGGGCTTAGCCGCCTTTTGCGAGACGTTGGGTGAAAAGCGCTTTCGCGCCACCCAACTCTACCGCTGGATCCATCAGCGGGGCGTTAAAGACTTTAGCGCCATGTCTGATCTGGCGAAAAGCCTCAGAGAAAAACTCCCCCAAGTTGCGCATATCAGCGCGCCCGCTGTTCTAAGCCGACAAAACGCGCGTGACGGCACCATTAAATGGCTGTTCGACGTAGGCGGTGGTGATGCCGTCGAAGCGGTCTACATCCCTGAGTCGGATCGCGCCACCCTTTGTGTATCGTCACAGGCGGGCTGCGCAGTGGGTTGCCGCTTTTGCTCAACCGGCCACCAAGGCTTCAGCCGCAACCTGACCACTGCAGAGATCATTGGTCAGCTTTGGTATGTCGAGCACACTCTGCGCACTGAGCGCGAAACGACCGATCGCATGGTCAGCAACATCGTCATGATGGGGATGGGTGAGCCGCTACAGAATTACAGTGCGCTGGTCCCCGCACTGAAAACCATGCTTGATGACAATGCCTACGGGTTATCACGCCGTCGGGTGACGGTCAGCACGTCGGGCGTGGTTCCCATGATCGACCGCTTGTCGCAGGATTGTCCGGTTGCCTTGGCTGTTTCACTGCATGCCGCCAGCGACGCGCTGCGCAGCGACCTGGTGCCTTTGAACCGGAAATACCCCCTGGTGGAATTGCTTGACGCTTGTGCGCGCTATCTGCCGGCAGCCCCCCGTGATTTTTTGACCTTCGAGTACTGCATGCTGAAGGGCGTTAACGATCAGCCAGCCCACGCCCGCGAGCTGGTCAATTTAATCAATTCGCACGACGGCGGGCGCGGCTTGCATTGCAAATTCAATCTGATCCCCTTCAATCCTTTTCCTGACTCGGGCTTGGTTTGCTCTGACAGAGCGACGGTGCAAGCATTTGCCGATATTTTGTTGCAGGCGGGTTTCGTTACCACGATTCGCAAAACCCGCGGAGATGATATTGATGCAGCCTGCGGACAGTTGGCCGGCGAGGTGCTCGACCGAACCAACGCCGCCAAGCGCATGGCTGAGTTGCGCGAAGCTAAATCCACGACCCACGTGGTCCAAGTGAAGCGTCCTTTACCGACGTCGTCGGTGTGACTTCGGTTGCAGCCCAGTCCGCATGAAATTAAGATATCTCCTTACTGTGACCGGTTAAAAAAGTACGATAAAAGTAAACATCCAGAGACAAGCATGAAGCCATCAGACGACGACACCATTGACCACTCCGAGGGCAACGCTGCAGAGGTGTCGGCAAATGTACCTGGCTGGATCATGTTGCAGCAAGCACGACTGGCGGCGGGTGTCGAGATTGAGCCCCTTGCGGCGGTTCTCAAAGTATCGGTTCGGAAGTTGCAGGCCCTAGAGGCTGGTGAACTTAACAACCCCCGCGAGATGACATTTACCCGCGCTTTGGCGGCCAGCGTGTGTCGTCAGCTGCGCATTGAGCCAGGTCCGGTGCTAGACGCGTGGCCCGGCCAAAGCGCAGATGCCACAGCGGTGCCAAAGACATTGTCCAACGACGGCACGCCGAATGCGGCGACCGCTTTGCCCGCCAGCGCTCAGCCGACTGGTGGCCGCGGCTGGCTCGGGGTGTTGGTGGTCCTGCTGATCGGGGTTGGCGTTTGGATGGCCTACCAGCAAATGCAGCATGCCAGCGAACGTCGTCAAGCCAGAGCAACCGCGCAACCCGCCGTCATTGCGCCCGAGCGCACAGAGCCGGCTGCGGCCGCCGTCGCGGAGGCGCCCGCCGCATCCGTTACAGAAATCGCCCCCCCCACGGGAGGTACCGTGGAGGCCGCTCCGGTGACGCCGCCTGCCGTTAACGCGACGCAGCCCGAAGCACCAGCAAAACCGGGGCCAATCGTTAACAACCAATCTGCACCGCTGACCCCAGCTGCGATCGGCAACCACATTTTGGTGCTCCACGCGCTGGAGGCATCCTGGATTGAAGTTACCGATGTCAGTGGCGCTCGGGTCTTTACAAGGTTGATGTCAGCCGGTGACCACGTCGCCATTGATGAGGGGGGACGCCCACTATCCGTGCTGATTGGTAACGCGGCTGGCGTGCGTGTTTATTCCCGTAGTAAAGCCCTCGACCTCACTGACAAAGCCCGCCTCAACGTGGCGCGATTTGACGTTAATTGAACTATTTATCTATCAGTTGCCACCGCCATGAATATTGACGCACAGCCTGTTGCCATGACTCGGCCACAAAAACGCCAGACCCTGCAGGCCAAGGTGGCGTGGGGCGATCATGTGGTCACGGTGGGGGGCGATGCGCCCGTGCGCGTGCAGTCCATGACCAACACGGACACCGCAGACGCTGTGGCTACCGCGATTCAGGTGAAAGAGCTCGCGCAGGCGGGCTCCGAGCTGGTGCGTATCACGGTAAACAATGAGGCCTCGGCCAAAGCGGTGCCTTACATTCGCGAACAGCTCGATCGCATGGGTATTGCAGTTCCCCTGGTCGGTGATTTCCACTACAACGGTCACCGTTTGTTGACCGATTTTCCTGACTGCGCGCAGGCCCTGTCCAAGTACCGG
>Ga0233450_10005085_pt1 | contig 11540 bp, 2 predicted proteins | sample 011ome_30_FD_189956 | JGI IMG/M metagenome (GOLD analysis project Ga0233450, IMG submission 189956) | Coastal salt marsh microbial communities from the Groves Creek Marsh, Skidaway Island, Georgia - 011501CT (spades assembly) | ecosystem: Environmental > Aquatic > Marine > Intertidal zone > Salt... | reverse complement strand
ACGGAAAATACTCTTTGTGAGTCTCTTATTCAGTGATGCACCTGGAAAACTATGCGGGCAGCAGCTCAGTTGACGATGCGCTAGCACTCCATCACCTAGCTGTAGCGCTGTGCATTGCTGTGCGTTACAGGTCCATCGTTGAACTAGAAGACGCAGCCATTCCCTTCCGCTCCGTCGCTGTTGCCGTGACTGATGGCGTCGTCGTCGCTGTCGAGGCTCACTTCGTGGGCGACGCCGTTGTTGTCGTTGTTGGGGGGAGTGTTCCCGGCCGCGTTACCCATGTCGTGATCGGCAACAGGTGCGTCCGCATCAGCAGGAGGCTCATCATCATCAGCAGGAGGTGCGTCGTGATCAGCGGGAGGCGCGTCGTCATCAGCGGGAGGCGATGCCGCCCGGTTGATAGCGTCCATGCGGGCAGCTTCTGTCAAGAGCTGCAGCATCATGTTGGTGTCCGAGTTCTGGGTGTTGATCATGTCTGCCAACAATTCGCGGATGAGCTTGGTTTTGTCTTGAATAGACAAGTCGTTCACGTTCGGAAGCTCCATGTTGATCTCCTCCTTCACGTTGACGTTGACGTTGACGACCTTCTTGTCCTCGCGCGTGACAGGCTTCCTTGTCGGTGTGTTCGGATTGCATCCCTGGTTGATGCCTCCGTCTTCACCTGCAGGCTCTTGGTTGGGCGCAGGAACCTCTTCGACTTCGAGGGGAAGTCCTCCTTCGGCCTTGACGGTCTTCTTGGTTCCCTTGGTCTTGGTCTCCGACATGTGTTCGATGGAGACTATTACCTCGTTCCACACTGAGTCTGCAGCGTCACCATGATTGATGGCACCGTTCTCAACGTCGTTGTCGGAGGGCTTGGCCTTCTTGACATTCTTCTTGAGGTGCTTGTCCTGCCAGTCAGCGTGCATCTGTGCGAGGTACTCCTGGCGGACGTCATGGAGAGCTGGCTTGGTCAGCTTGCGATGATCTTCTTCTTGTTGCTTCTGGAACGCGCTCCACTTGTCGGGCATGTTGACGTCTTGGTTGGTGGTGCTCTTGATAGAGCCCCCGAACACTGCTGACTTGTCAATCACCGCCCGGTCACCTGATGGGATCGGGTAGACGGTCGTTGGGTCACAATGCTGGCCCTGATCAGGGCTGACATACGATCCCTGGTTCATGCCGCCGTAGTAGGGAGCGGGGAACGGCATGATGACCGTGAGGATCCCGCGATAGTGCGTGGTGTAGGCGACGGCCTGCCTCTGCCTCCACTCTGTCTCCTTCCTCTCCTTGTCGGCAGGCGTCGTCTTCTGCTTCTTGCTCTTGTTGTCCGACTTCTCGACCCAGGTGTTGTCTGACTTCTGGTTCCATCGGTTCTTGGATGACCAATTGGTGCCGTCCCATGATTGAGACGACCACGAATTTGCTCCTCCCCAGTCCTTCCAGCCGGACTCGTTCTGCTCTCCTGGCTTGTCCACCGATGATTCAGTGGGCTTATTGGCCTTTGCATCATCCTCTGGCTTATGCTCCTGAGTGGAGAGCTCATTCTCTGGCCCATAGTTCCACTGCTGGTGGTTGTTCATGATCGCTATGATGCTGTCATCGATGTGGTAGTTGGACTCCACGCGATCCTTGAGGGAGTATTTCGTGTGCTCGAGCACCGGGATCCATACCTGATTCTTGGAGGCGTCGAGGAGGGTACGAAGTTGGTCAGGGATATTGTCCTGTGCCAGAGTCTTCTTGGTCACGGGGTCACGATTCACCTTGATCCACTTCTTGATGATGGCGGTCTGGCGATGTTTCATCCTCGTGTCGAGCATGTCCTTCTGAGTGATGTTCACATCCATGGGATGCTCCATCATTGTTCCGATGCCATACACTTCCGGCACGAGCCACTTCTTTTCTCCGTTCCTCCAATCCTCGTTGGATGATGATTCATCCATCATCAGGTTGTCCGAGGTGGCCACATGGCCAGTTGCCGTGTACATGTTCCAGGACATGTACTTTTGACCTGATGCCACAAAGTTTGGTGGCAGCGCGTAGAAGATGATGTGCGAGATGTACACGTACTTCGGCATGAAGCCCCTCTGGTCATTCGCCTTGGCTTTCTTGTGCCACAGCTGACGGGTGTTCAGCGAGATGCATTGCAACATCACCCTGATAGGTGGTGTGCCGTCCCTTGAGATGATCTCTCCGCCTGGGGGAACATCCTGGTTGTCGTACTTGTCCGCGGAGAGGATGGGATAGTGGCATGGGTAGTTGCTCGCGCACTCGAGGCTTCTGGATAGGTACACCATGGGAGTCTTCACTCCCCACGTTGTTGCTGTTGCATCAGCTCCAGCTCCGAATGACGGCTTCAGGCCATCGCGAATGATTCCGCGAAGTAGGTTGTGGGCCGTCGTTCCGTGGTAGTACACGGTGGTCTCGCCTGGCCAATCGGGGTCGTTATCTTGATTCAGCAGCTCCTTCGGACAGGGGTTGCCGTTCTTGATACTCACGTAGTAGCCTGGCGGAAGATGGTGAATTGCCTGCGCGACCATGAACTCGTAGGTCATGCGCTGCTCCGGCCACTTGAAGTGCGCTCCTGGCATGGAAGCCTCAGCTCTGATAGAGCTGACGAAGTCCGTGATGCTGTCGAAGATGTAGGAATTCCACGGGCACCACACGTTCGCTCCTGGCTCCTCAGTGTCGAGGTACTCCTTGATGTGGTGTGCTTGCCAATATGAGTTCACTCCTGTCTTTGACTTAGACTGTTCCTCATATTCCTCACCATGATTGGTGGGGACGAAGTCTCCATCATGATTGATGGGGAGCCGGGGAGTATTCCAGCTCGATGCCGGCTGCTGTTGCTGCTCAGGCTGCTTGACGGGGCCCGGCGGCGGTGGCGGTGTCGGCTGATGTTCATTGAAGTCGCCCGGAGGCGGCGGCGGCGGCGGCGGCACGGGCTTCTTGTTGAAGATGCCCGGCGGCTGCTGCGGCGTCTGCTGAGCGAAGTTGCCCGGCGGCGAATCCATGTTTGCATTGACCTGGCGACGACCAGTCAGCTTGATAGCTGACGGGACCTTTGTCGTGGTTGCATCCCTGGGCGTGAGCTCCACGTGTTCGTAGAAGCGTCCGCTTTCGATCCTTGACTTGAGGGTGACACCCGAAGTGTAGGAAAGTAGCCCAAAAAGAGCTTCTTCGCTGGGCTCTTCAAAACAACAGAGTTGCGTCATCTCCGCTGCTTTGTCCCAGGTCAGGTTCATCCTGTTAGCTTGCGCCCGGAACGTGGGCGGAATGAACTGCCATTTCTGCCTCGGCAACTTTAGCCAGGTTCCTGAAGATGCCGCCATGGCGCGCTTCTCCTGGATTGTTGGAAAAGTTGATGGTTCAACGGTTTGAACCGAGAAGGCTACGGAGAGGATTAATCATACACTGTCAGGGAGATAATGGCGAGGGAGACGTTGCTTATTTGTTGCCCATGATTGAGCACAATGTTGAAGTAGCCAAATACCGTTCATGCAGGAATGTAGAGCATTACGGTCAACAGATCCTTTTGTAAGGCCATCGGCTACCATGTCTCGGGTGTCTAGCCATATCAATGCTTCGAGGACTTTTGTGTCCAAGAGTTCCCTAATGTATTGGATGTGCGAGAGTAATGATTTCTCCGCAGGGATCTTGATAAAGGTGGCAGTAACTGCAGCATATACGCTCATTGCGTCGACGTATAGGCTTAGTTTAACATTCCAACCACCAGTTTCTCTGAGAGTTTTAGCTTGTGCAGCACTTTGTGCTCCCGCTGTGAACTCATGCAGAGAAAGTGCGAGTAGCATGCCATGGTCTACGGTGTCACTTGCACTGAGCAATTCGCTACTGAAAGTGGAGCGAGTGACATGTCGTTGTGCTTTGCAAATAGCATCGACAATGTGTATCACACATGATTGTGTGAAAACGGAGGGGTTGCTATTATTAGCAACTGCTTGTTTGTCAGTGAGATAATTCGCAGTTTTGAGGCTAGAGATACCATGATTGGTATCACTAAAGCTTCGAAGGAAGAGGGCTCCTCGCAGAGAGTGACCCGCTTCTTCTTCTTTCTTAAATGCAGCATCTCCTACACATCTGAGATGTGAAGGTCCAGTGGCTGGCCTGAAGGTTAGCCTTTTGGGATTGGCTTGCATCCAGCGTAAAACTGCGTTGAGTCTTTTGACATGAATAATCTTAGGCTTGTGTGTAACTCGCTGCATAGCACAGACAAAGACCGCAACATCAATGCGAGTCATAAGGGCATATGCAACGGCGCCTAATAGACTCATAAACAGTTGAATGATTTCAACTGAGCATTCAGTGTCGGATGAGAGGCCTTTTATATCCTGATGGATAATAGGCTTCATATTCTTGATATACTCCTCTTGGTCAAGAGTAATCAGGAATGTCGTAGGGTCCTGAATGTGACGAAGACCACAGTTGGTGAATGAATACCATTCGATTTTCAATTCACCAAAGACTTCTTGAATTTGTTGTAAGACCCATTCAATGACCTTCTTCTTGCCGGTGAGCTTAAGGTCATCGACATGTTTGGCCATAAGACAAACAAGGGTACCGATCCCGTTGTCGGTTGGTTCGAACTTCAGAACAAGTTCTCCATCAACTGATGATGGGATCATCCTACATTTGTTCTTAGTGACTTGCGAGAGCTTGAGTGAAAACGCTCTTGGTGCATCAACTAGGCCTGTGCCTGGTTTGTCACAGTGGAGAACTTCTGTGTGTTCATTAAAGTCCTCAAATCCAGGAACTTGTTTCAGGATTGAAACACAGTTCCCTGGGAGGTAGAAGTTCACTTCCCTGATGGGTTCACCAGTGAGACTTGATAGCTCTTCATAGGTGACTCCTTGGAGGAAAGCTTTGCTGATGTCTGTTGTGCAAATAGGCCAGCCCCGATGAGCTGCCTCAGAACACACTAGACGCTGGGAGTAACGTTGGCTGGTTCCAGCATAGCTGTCTAGATTTTGAGCATCGCGATCCTTAAATCCGCGGACTGTGAGACGACAACGGATCACTCTTTTGGTAGTGGTACTGGCTCCAGTTTGTTTACTAGAGTCAGCAACACTTATTGCAGCAACTTCATGTTTCCACTTGATGACCCACCTGCAATCAATGATGTTCTTAGCCTGCGCACGATTGCGACGACTAAAACATTTCAGGCGAGCCCACGTTTGGAGTTCGGAAAGCATTGCAGCTGCAACTTCACTGGAATGGAGCTTAAGCTCTTCAGGAGTAAGAGTGTCATCGTCTCTTTGGACGACTGCTCTGCGTGCACCAGTGAGATACAAGCGTTGAACTAGTATTTCACCTTCTTTTGGTGCGCGGGGTCTATTATGAACGAGTTTTGCTGAGTCTCCTTGGTAGTAGACTTCAACATATTCAGGTTCTTCATTGATCCCATGATTGGGGTCAAGATCTGCTCGTACATTGGCAGCAGTGATGTGGTAGTTCTGCACAATGGTTTTGAAATTTGCAGGTAGTTCTTCCATGATTGGGAGATGATTACCTGCAGGCATATTTTCGTTTGAATCAGATGATTCTGATTTGGAAGGTAATTCACTTTCTTCGAGACAAGCCAGATAAGCTGCATGAACAGCTTGTCTGAGGTCTGGTTCTTCATGAGTGAAAAATTGGTCGGTCTCGTCGAATTCAGAAATACTTGGTTGAGTTGATTCCTCTGGAATTGGGGTTAACAACCCGGAATCGGAGGGTGAGGATGTGGCAGGAATATCATTATTCGTGCCAACAACTCTACCAGGTTGATCATGATTGACCACTTGGTGTTGTTGTTCAGATGCGGCATTATCCACAGTTTGTCCTGGTGTCACTTGAGGACGTAGGACAGAATTGTGGTCAGTAGAACGAAGCACCTGGATGATTCGGACTTCGTTCCATTTCTCAGGTAGATAATGTCGCAAGCTAAGTGACTCTGAACAGTCGTATTCATAGGTTGAGATCTTTCCTGGCTCTCTTGGATGCCACCACAGGAGAAGTGAGGCAGTATATCCGGTTAGAGCAGGGAGGGATCCTACACCTTTTGCGATTCTAAAAGCAATGCAATCATCAATATTGAGACATTGGATTGCAAATTGTTGGAATTTGACAAGGTCATTGCCACGATGATTCGTGGCAGCAGTATCTTGCCAGTAAGAACTACCATCTGGTTTGGTTAGTTTGACCAATCCATAGTGCATGGTTGTTCCATCGATCAAGCGTTCAACTATAGACTTGACTGTTGGAATGATTCCCAACGAGTAGTCAATTGAGGAGAGCATAGCTGATTCCAGGCATAAAAAGGAGAGGTGTCTTCTGACAGCACCTAGCCTGCAAGTTATGCATCTTCCTTGATGGTTGACGCCGATTGTTCCTCTATGAAGTTGGGAGAGATCGATGATCCTAGCTGGACCTGTCCAGCCGGGAGTGTCCTTGTTACTAGGTGGACGATAGTAATCAACTTCCTCGTTGATTTGATAATTCTCGGCTTCACCTGGGGCCAATGATTTGGTCCTAAGTGCTCTGCCGAGTCTTGCCCTGGCAGTGCCTTCAATCATTTGCTGGATAGCAATTTCCCTGAGTCTGTGGGAGTTCCTAAGAATTCCTGGGTGTGGCAAGCTCTCTGGGTCAGTGAGTTCGCCATTCCCATTTGTCTGGTTAATATTGGGGAGAAGATTGGGCACTCGTCCATACACAGCATTGTATGGGGTGGTGTTGTTCACCGTTACCAAGGCGTTTCCTGCGAATACCGCCTCTGCTAGGCGATATTCAAAGGGTATGTCGAGTAGTCCCTCAATTTTGAGTTGAGCATCTATTCGATGAATGACGTCACGAAGAAGTGCACCACGACGTTCGACGATTCGAGCGTGTTGTTGAGGTGCTCTTGGGATGAATTTAATGCCTAATCGGGTGAGGAAGGAACCGGCGAGAGCAGAAGTTGCCATACCGGTCTCGCCGTCCATGATCAGTTCTTTCATCGGACCATGGATTGATATCCAATGGCTGTGTAGAGCTTTGATAAGAGAGTCCTCTGTCTTATCAGGGACTACTACAGCAGCATGCCACCTCGTACATCTATCTACAAAGTGAAGGATGGACAAGGAGTGGATGAACACTATGTCACATTCCACTTGGTCGTTAAATCTGTCAGGAATATTGACTGAGGCAACGCTCTGTGGAAGAGGTTGGCTCCATGTTCGACAGGCAGCACAAGTATCCACGATATCTGGAATGATTTCCAGAACTTCTTTGGGGACACCAGCACGCTCCAATAAGCGTGTCATTGCTTGTGCAGAGGCATGCCACCATCTGATATGAAGCTTCCTAATAAGTTTTCGCTGCACAGTGGGACCATTATTGCGAAGTGCTCGCAATGTATTTCCTACGTCAAAAGAGACCCAATCCGAAGGATTTGGGGGTCCAACTTGTTCATCTTGAAAGGTGCGGCGAGTCCTTGGAGCTATATCAGGTCCTCTGGAGGATGACGAACCACCTGATAGTGGTTGTTCTATCTCAGGTCCTCTAGAGGATGACGAACCACCTGATAGTGGTTGTTCCTCTGGGTCAGGTAAATCAGCAGGATGAAGATGTGAAGTAACATCTTCTGTTGCTTTCCTGCGTGGATCACGGGGTTCATGTCCTCGTCTAGGAGCACTTTTGCGCTCCTGTGCTATGGTCATTCTACATTCACCAGGGATGTGAGTGTGGGCATCGTCATTCTTGTTCTTGCGTTGACGGCAGCCAACACATTTCCAGATAATTGGTTCATCATGAGGATAACCACATTCGCCGATGATTCGACTGTGATCTGGATCGGTGCGTGCTCTGCGGTGTTTACAACCGAGGCATTTAGACTCACTCACTGGGTGTGTAGTTGGTTCTCGGCCTCGTGGTAGGCGTTCATTAATTTGTGCAGGATCGGCTTGGACACTAATAGTGGGATAGGCCTTTTCGACTTTCTTGAGTCGATATATGCCATACGCAACACGATTAGCCTCATCCCATGTCCAAACTTGACATGCTGACAAATTTCGGCCTTCACCATGCATTTGCAGATGAGCATGATTGCTCCTGCATTGTAGTTCCTTAAATGGTTCAAGGAGAATTTCACTTGAAGCTGTCATGGTGGAAGCCTTCTTGATGTAAGTGCCTTTGTACGGGCCGAATTGGGCCTTAAGCCCGGCCATACACCTGTCATACCTTTGTTGAGAGACACTTGGATGCTTTAGCACATCAGGCCAAGGCTTCTCATAGTACAGGTCTGAGCCTGAAGGTTGTTCACAGATAAAGTGTAGGCCTTTGCTAAGTTGCATTTGTGCGATTACTCCACAGAATTTTCCATGTGGAGCGGCAAGATTGTAAGATCTTTGCCATGCATCATGATTGATACATCTGTTAAATCTACCCATTGGTCCGAAAGGGCCACATGTGGGTGCCATTACGACCACAAGCACATGATGTCTGTCAATATAGCTCTTCGTGAGCTCTTGATCTTTACGATCATTGAGGTCAACGCCAGTGATCAGATCAAAATTCGGGCCTGCATGTAGTGATCTACGTACAGCCAATGTAGTTGCACGGGCAACACCTCCACATAATTCCGCAATATCTATTCCAGGCCCTATAGCTTGGAGTAGACATATGGCTTCTTCCATATTGGAAGCTTGGAGGATATTTGGGGAGATTTTGACACTAACTGACAAATTACTACCCCACAACATGTAGGATAGAAATGTGTAGTCTTCATCATCAGAACTTTCGCTGAGCTCATCATGATTGATGGCTATAGCGTGGTAAGTGTCAATATCCTTCACAATTGAAGAAATATCATCTCCGCAGTCATCGAAATGATTTTCGACGTACTTCTTTCGTTTCTGTACACTTGGCGTTATACCTGATTCTTTGGCTCGTTTCTCACGGGCCTTTTGGCGTTCCCTTGCTTCAGTTGGGTACGCAACTTGCATGTTCTTGTTGACATGATTGTCAACAGGAACAAGTTTGTCATTAAACATAAGGTGTTTTCGATTGTTCCCATCTGATTCTGGTTCGTTCTGTGCCTCCGTAGACTCGTCATGGAGGGCAGGTGAAGCAGAGTCTGTGGCAAACTTTGAGTGGCTATCTTTGACCCAGCGTTGAAAGGCGATTGAATAAAAATAACGCTCTAGAGAGAAAAGTCTCTGGGCGTCTTTCGCTGTCAAGGCTGTGTCAAGATCAGTCCACTCCGAACACATCGTGCTAGGAATCGATATTCCTAAACTGAGACTATTCATCTTCCAATGGAATGGACGACCGTTGAGTCGCAGCCCGTAGGCGCAGAAACAATGTCGAGCATATTGAAAGTTAAATAGGCTCCTCCATTTCCTGAATGTCTGGAGTCTCCACACACCGTCTTGACTTCTGCTATGTTTAACAGTAATCAATACGGGAATGTCCAAGTCTCTAGAAGCTGTGACCATATTGGTCAGAGCCTGCCAGAAATATGAGATTGGTGAGGGTATTTCTGGTGGGAGATCTACCCACACTAGATGCACTTTTGGCATTGAACACATGATTGTATTCAATCCCCAGTTGCACACAAAATGATGCCAAAGACATCCTCCTACATTAGTGTCAATGTGCAACTGCAGCCCCTTACTTAGGGCTTTATTAGCAGATACTGTATACACAGTATGTGCTGGTTCAGGCATCTTGGACAGACCTGGTGGAGGCTCCACTGTTTGTCAAAGGTCAAGACCTGTGTTCTGATAGACACTAGTCTCATTGGTGATGTGGGTACCATGATTGGTACCACTATCAATAACTGGGAGAACTACTGCAGTGTCCCTCAGAGGATTCGGAGGGTTGTTATGCATGTTCTCAAAGTTAGTACATGGGAGAACAAGGTGTCCGCTTGGTGAAATTTCTAACTGGAAGGATTTCGTTCCAGGTGGCAGGGTCAGATTGATATCTGACGGTCCACAGAAGTGTAGCTGGAGATTCACCATGTCGAGGACAGCTCTATTGTTTCGCATGGTTTTGAGACCTAACAGTCCTGGGAGCTCACTGTTCGCAACTACTGGGGTAGTGAAATTCCCAACGACTGTGGTGTCATTTTCTCGGGACATTGCAATTGGCAATGTGCAATCATGGGTACATGTTTGATTCCCGTTGCCTACGCCCATGACACTCAATGGTCTTGTCCGTTTATTTTGGGACGGTTTGAGTCCATATTGGAGTGCCATTTTGGCACATTCCTGGGCCCACTTGTCACCACAAAGGTTCGCTACAGAACCTGGATCCACTAGGAGAGATGGTCTGCCATCAGGCAGCCTTGTCTCCGAATGGTATACATTTTCGCGTTCTATCTCATCATGATTGATGGGAGTTGATGATCTACGTTCTGGCATAGACCATTCATTCGCATCTAGATATGTGCTTGGTAGCACTATGAAACTGCTCGGTGGTAAATCACGTGGGCGATTGACACTTGTTGACCGAGACCTAGGGACTGCTCGGTATGAGGAAGTGTTATTTCGTCCAGGTCGAATACTTCGTGTAGACGAATCTGGAGTTCCCCATGTGCTTTCAGCGCGGCTGGCATTTGGCGTTCCCATGTGATGATGAACTGGGATGTGACGACCATGATTGGTTGTCTGTTCAGCCGTTTGGAAAGCTTGTCTGGGATCTGGTTCGACCATTTGTTCAGGATTGGATTGACCATGATTGATCAATACTGTATCAGAAACATCCGGTGGTGATGGGATGTGACCTTCTGAAAGGGACAGTGTTTCTTCTTCACTGTCATTAGATTGTATGAGGTCATCCCATGTGTTCTCACCTGTCCACAGGTTCGTAGCGCCGGGTTGGGTCACTAGATTCGGATCTATGTAGTTCCACAAGGCAATGATACTTCCTTGTCCTCTACAGTTTGGGCAATCAGGATCATCATTGCGCTCTCGAGGATTGGCCCGGATCAGTGCTCCATGATTGAGCATCGCAGACATCCAACACCCTGAATGGTATACATGTCTGCATCGGAGCCTAACCACACGTTCCCCGTCTACTAGTTCCTCCTGACAAATGGTGCATGTTCTATTGTCACCATCAAAAATCACAGGAACTTCGTATTCTGGGGTGTGACGTGTTTGACTCAGATTTGGGTCTGGCGTCGTTATGACTGGGGCTTGGTTAGCCGTGTTTTCAACCTGTTGGGTTGGTGCATTTGGAACACTGTCCTGTTGCGGGACCATGATTGGTCCGGCAAATAGACTTAGGTTTGGGAAGAGTCCGAGTGGGTCAGGATTGTGGACCGGTGCTTGAACTGGAGGTTCATTCAATCGTCCCTGACTTAGGGCAGCCATGTTTTGAAATGCAGTTGGAACAACTTGCGAGGAGGTTCTTGTGCCTCCTGCTCGGTCATTTCTGACTTGTTGTCTATGCTGAGCCCGCATTTCATTAGCCATTTGGTGTCCAGCTATAAATTGCTGGATTGTATTGTCACCTCTTGACGATCCTATTTGGGGAGTTCGTTGGATACCATTGACAACGACATTCCCCACAGTTGGTGT
>Ga0233450_10005081_pt1 | contig 11547 bp, 7 predicted proteins | sample 011ome_30_FD_189956 | JGI IMG/M metagenome (GOLD analysis project Ga0233450, IMG submission 189956) | Coastal salt marsh microbial communities from the Groves Creek Marsh, Skidaway Island, Georgia - 011501CT (spades assembly) | ecosystem: Environmental > Aquatic > Marine > Intertidal zone > Salt... | reverse complement strand
GCAGAAATTGCTGTTACCCAAAAGTGGATATAACCGAGATTTTTATTCATCATTGTCCCAAACAATTTTGGAAACCAATGATAAACTCCAGCAAATAATCCATATAAAGCAGAAATACCCATAACTAGATGGAAATGTGCAACAACAAAATATGTATCATGTATATTAATATCTAGAGTACTATCACCTAAAATAATTCCCGTTAATCCACCTGTTATAAAAGTTGATACCAATCCTATTGAAAAAAGCATACCAGGATTAAACTGTAAATTCCCTTTCCATAAAGTTGTTATATAATTAAAAGCTTTGACCGCTGAAGGGATAGCTATTAATAAAGTAGTAAAGGTAAATACAGACCCTAAGAAAGGATTCATTCCAGAAATGAACATATGATGACCCCAAACAATTGTTGACAAGAATGCGATAGCTAAAATTGAAGCTACCATAGCTCTATATCCAAAAATTGGCTTTCTAGAATTAGTAGCTATAATTTCTGATGTTATTCCTAAAGCTGGCAATAAAACAATATATACCTCAGGGTGTCCTAGAAACCAGAAAAGATGCTCAAAAAGTACAGGTGAACCACCTTGATAGTGAAGGACTTCCCCTTGAACAAAAATATCAGATAAAAAGAAAGAAGTACCAAAACTTCTGTCCATAATTAAAAGTAGAGCAGCAGATAATAGGACAGGGAAAGAGATAACACCAATTATTGCTGTTACAAAAAATGCCCATATTGTTAAAGGAAGTCTAAACATGGACATTCCTTTAGTTCTTAAATTAATTACAGTTACAATGTAATTTAGTGATCCAAGAAGTGAAGAAGCAACAAAAATAGCCATTGAAATGAGCCATAAAGTCATTCCTGTTCCAGATCCTGGTTGAGTTTGAGGCAGTGCACTTAATGGCGGATAAATTGTCCATCCTGCAGCTGCTGGACCAGCTTCAACAAAAAGGGAAGCAAGCATAACCATACTTGAAAGAAAAAACAACCAAAAAGAGATCATATTTAATAATCCCGATGCCATATCTCTTGCTCCAATTTGAAGCGGAATTAACAAATTACTGAAAGTTCCACTTAGTCCTGCTGTAAGAACAAAAAATACCATAATAGTTCCGTGAATAGTAACTAAGGCTAAATAAATATTAGGATCCATTACACCCTCTGGAGCCCAATCTCCTAAGAATATATCAAAAACAGCAAATGATTGTTCAGGCCAAGCTAATTGTAATCTGAAAAGTAAAGACATCGCTACTCCAATAAAACCCATAAACAATACTCCTAAAATGAGATACTGTTTAGCAATCATTTTATGATCTTGACTAAAAATATACTTTGTTATAAAAGTTTCTTTATGATGATGATGATCATCGTGATTTGAATGTGATATGTTTGTAGTTCCTGACATATTATATTATTGAATTGTTTCAGAAAATGTTTTTTGTTCTGACAACCATTTTTCGTAATCCTTTTCTGATTCGACTACAATTTTCATTTGCATATTGTAATGAGATGCACCACAAATCTTAGCACATAATAATAAATAATCGAACTGGTAAGGCTCAAGAGCTTCTTCACCATTGGCGGTTAACTCTTTGCTATTTTCATATCTAATTTTATTAATTCTATTTACCTTATCTACGACATCAGAATTCATTCTCATATCAGCTGTAGTAATTGTAGGAGTGAAAGCAAACTCTGTTATCATCCCAGGAACACAATTCATTTGAGCTCTAAAGTGTGGCATGTAAGCAGAATGCAAAACGTCTTGAGATCTAAATTTAAAGATAACTTTTCTATTGACTGGTAAATGAAATTCTTGCGTTACAACGATATCATCCATTCCATTTGGATCAGAAGAGTCGATACCAACAGAATTTCTACCATCAAAATCATTTAAAAATCTAACATTTGCATCTCCTAATACATTATCTTGACCAGCGTATCTAGCTTTCCAGTTCCATTGTTGAGCATACAATTCAATAACCAAAGCATCTTCATCTTCCTCAATATTCATAATATTACCCCATGTTACCATTCCGTAGATGATTAACATAAAAAAGATAATCGCTGGAATAATAGTCCATATAAACTCAAGTTTGTTATTATGTGTGTAGAAATATGCTTTTCTATTATTGATTCCTCTGTATTTGTAAGCGAAAATGTGTAATACCGCCTGAGTTATTGTTTGAGCAAACAAAATAATAGCAAATGATATCCAAAGCAAAGTGTCGTAAGCAGGCCCATGAGCAGAGGCAGATTCTGGAAGTAAAACTTTTGAATAAGACCAAAATGAATAAATTGTAACAACATAAATAAAAACTAGAAAAGCAAACATTAACTTTCCGTTTAAATCATTGTCTTTTTCAGTTGCAATTTGGGAATCGTCTTTTTTTCTTCCCAGTTGAGAAAGTTCAAAAATTTTAGTTATCTGCCACAGAGCTATTCCTGTTAAAATTAAGATCGTTAATGTTAATAATAATGTCATTTAAAACTCTTTTCTTTAGTAAACAAATTTTTCACTTTCTTTTAGCAATGGATCTCCTGAGGGCTCTAATGGAGCTTTTGAAATACTATTGAACACAACGTAAATAAATAAACCTGCAAAAAATGCAACGCTGGATAGTTCAGGAATTCCAATAAACCATTTATCACCAACAGTTGCTGGCATGATCATATTAAAGACATCAATATAATGTCCAATCAAAATAATTATTCCCGTCATGACTATAAACCAGTTGACCCTTTTATAATCACTGTTCATTAATAAAAGTAAAGGGAAAATAAAGTTCAAGGCAATCATTCCAAAGAAAGGCAAGTTATAATCTTCTATTCTTGTTATAAAATAAGTAACCTCTTCAGGAATGTTAGCGTACCATATTAACATGAACTGTGAGAACCACAAATAGGTCCAGAATACACTGACTCCGAACATAAATTTACCTAAATCATGGATATGATTGTGATTAACTTTCTCAAGGTAACCTTTTGATTTCAAATAAATTGTAATTAATGCTATTGTTGTAATACCAGAAACAAACATACTGGCAAATACATACCATCCAAATAAAGTACTAAACCAGTGAGGATCTACTGACATTATCCAATCCCATGACATCATAGATTCTGTTACAATAAAGAAGGCTAAAAAGCCTGCTGACCATTGGAAATTTCTTTTGTGATTTGAAATATCAGAAGAGGTATCTTGTGCTAAAGAATATTTTCTTGAAATATATCTATAAAAATTCCATCCTAAAATGTAAAAAACAGCTCTGGCAATTAAAAAAGGTGAATTTAAATATCCTGATTTTCCTTGAATTATTTTATCGTGTGCTACAACATCCGGATCCATCCAAACAAACAAGTGATTTAAATGCATTGCTGATAAAATCAAAATTACCAATATTATTAAAGTGCCTGGAAGAAGATATGCTGTAATCCCCTCCATCACTCTAAATAACAATGGAGACCATCCAGCTTGTGATGCTCTTTGGATAGCGTAAAAAGCTAATGTTCCCAATGAAAGAAACATAAAAAATAGAGCTGCAACATAAATTGAAGACCATGGTCTGTTTTGAAGCTTGTGCAATAAATGTTCATCATGAGAGACAGAATGCCCTTCTTTTGAATCAGAGTGATCGGCTTCATATGTGTGAGAATCAGAATCATTAGAATGTCCATGCCCGTGTGAATCAGCAACCAATTCTTTTGCTTGTTCAATAGTTTTAGGAGCAGAATAAAAACCATATGCTATTCCTAATGCACCAATGATCATCAATGTAAATGATAAAATTTTAATATTTTTTGAAACTTTATACATTATACTTACTTTATTAATTTTTCTCTTAAACTCATTACATATTGAGATATTTGCCACCTTTCTTCGGCATTAACTTGACTAGCATGAGACCCCATTAAATTCTTACCATACATTAATACGTGGTATGTACTTCCTTCCGTTATCTCTCTGTCAGCATAACTAGGTATTCCTAAAAACTTTTCTCTTTTCATTAAAATTCCTTGACCATCACCTTTGGAACCATGACAAACTGCACAGTAAATATTATATAGCTCTTTTCCTTTAGATAAATTTTCATCATTAACTTCTAAAGGGGATATCAGTTCTTTTTTTGCTAACTCATAACCTTCATTTGTATCTGGATAATCGTAAGGAACCCAGCCTCTAGGAATTGTTCCATCAGCAGGAAGTTGAGCCTCGATTCCATTGGCAAAAGCATCAGATTCTTGATATGTACTGTAACCAACAGACTCGTACATGTTAGGAAAAAACTGATAGTTAGGCTTTGACTGATCAAAACATGATATAGTGAGTAGACTCATCAAAATCATAACGCTAAAGAAAGTTATCTTTTTCATTTTTTAGAATCTGTTTTATCTATTATATTAATATCAAAGACGTCTGTTTTTTTAACAGCAGCTTTTAAAGATTTACCATCTCCATGAAATTTAATTTCAATTAAAAACTTATCATCTGTTGTAGACGGCAATGGATTTTCAGCCTCTTTAAAAGGCCACAATTTGCTTCTTAAATAAAAAGTTATTACCATCAAATGAGCAGCAAAAAACACAGTCAATTCAAACATTATTGGTACAAAAGACGGCATGTTCTCAATAAATGAGAAGCTAGGCTTTCCTCCAATATTTTGAGGCCAGTCAACAATCATTATGTAATTCATCATAAAAATTGCAAAACTAAAACCGATACACCCATATATGAAAGATAAAATTGCCAATCTAGTTGGTTTTAAACCTAAAGCTTTGTCCAGTCCATGAACAGGGAATGGAGTGTAGACTTCGTCAATTGAGAAATTTGCAGCTCTTAAATCTTTAACAGCATGCATTAATTTATCATCATCATCATATACGGCATGTAAAATTTTGTCAGCCATTACTTTTTATCTCTTAATTTTTTATAGTTATCTCCTGAACTTTTTAATATTGTTTTAACCTCAGCTTGAGCAATGACAGGGAATGTTCTTGAATAAAGCAAAAATAAAACAAAGAAAAACCCAATTGTACCTACAAAAATGCCTATGTCAACAAATGTTGGTGAAAACATAGTCCATGAAGAAGGTAAGTAGTCTCTATGAAGAGAGGTAACAATAATTACAAATCTTTCAAACCACATTCCAATATTAACTACAATTGAAATGAAGAATGAAAATAAAATACTAGTTCTTAATTTTTTAAACCACATTAACTGAGGTGAAAAAACATTACAAGTCATCATTGCCCAATATGCCCACCAGTAAGGACCAGTAGCTCTATTTAAAAAAGCATATTGTTCGTATTCAACTCCTGAATACCAAGCAATAAACAACTCTGTTATGTAGGCAGTTCCAACAATTGATCCCGTAATCATAATTACAATATTCATAAGCTCAATATGTTGAATTGTAATGTAATTTTCAAGATTGGAAACTTTTCTCATTATAATAAGAAGTGTGTTTACCATAGCAAACCCAGAAAAAATTGCACCTGCAACAAAATAAGGTGGAAATATAGTCGTGTGCCAACCAGGAATCACTGAAGTGGCAAAGTCAAATGATACAATTGTATGTACTGAAAGTACTAATGGTGTTGCAAGCCCTGCTAATACTAAAGATACTTCCTCAAACCTTTGCCAGTCTTTTGCTCTACCTGTCCAACCAAAACTAACTAAACTGTATATTTTTTTCTGAAATGGTTTTACAGCTCTATCTCTGATCATTGCAAAATCTGGTAAAAGTCCTGTCCACCAAAACACTAGTGAAACAGAAAGATATGTGGAAATCGCGAACACATCCCACAACAATGGAGAATTAAAGTTAACCCATAAAGAACCGTAAGCATTAGGGATTGGAAGAACCCAATATGCAAGCCAAGGTCTACCCATGTGAATAATTGGAAATAGTCCCGCTTGAATAACTGAAAAGATTGTCATTGCTTCAGCAGATCTATTAATTGCCATTCTCCATTTTTGTCTAAACAATAATAAAACAGCAGAAATTAGTGTACCAGCATGTCCAATTCCAATCCACCATACGAAGTTGGTTATGTCCCATGCCCATCCAACAGTTTTATTAAGTCCCCAAACACCAATTCCAGTTGAAACTGTGTAAATCATACATCCAATTCCCCACAAAAAAGCAGCCAGTGCAATAGAAAATACTATCCACCACTGTTTGTTAGCTTTACCTTCAATAGCAGCTGCGATATCAACCGATACATCGTGGTAACTCTTATTACCAGTTACTAAAGGTTTTCTTATTGGCGCTTCGTAATGAGATGACATATATTTATCCTTTTACGTATTTCTAACTTTAACCTGGTACATAACATTTGGTTTTGTACCTATACTTTCTAAAAGATGATACATTCGGTCATCTTTGTTTAATTTTAAAACTTCACTTTCTTCATCGTTTATATCTCCAAAAACCATTGCTCCAGTATCGCAAGCAGCTGAACACGCTGTTTGAAATTCTCCATCTTTGATTTTTCTTCCGTCAAGTTTTGCATCAAGAATAGTCTTCTGTGTCATTTGAATACACATTGAACACTTTTCCATTACTCCTCTGGATCTTACAACAACATCTGGATTTAGAACCATTTTACCTAGATCGTCATTCATATTGAAATCAAACTCATTATTGTTATTGTATAAGAACCAATTGAATCGTCTTACTTTGTAAGGACAATTGTTTGCACAATATCTTGTACCAACACATCTGTTATATGCCATGTGGTTTTGTCCTTGTCTACCATGGGAAGTCGCAGCAACAGGGCAAACTGTTTCACATGGAGCATGATTACAATGTTGACACATTACAGGTTGAAAAGCTACTTGTGGATTTTCTGATGGATCTTCCATTTCTCCAAAAACTGAGAGGGAATCTCCAAGTCCACTTATATTATCTTTTGTAATATTATCATCAGAAAAAGTATCAGCTGAAGAATAGTATCTATCAATTCTTAGCCAATGCATATCTCTTGATTTTCTAACTTCTCTTTTACCTACAACTGGAACATTATTTTCTGCATGACAAGCAATAACACATGCCCCACAACCAGTACAAGTATTTAAATCAATTGATAGGTTAAAATGATGTCCTATGGATCTATCAAATTCATCCCATATATCAACTTCAGGTGAAGTAACAGGTGTTTCAATATGATTTAATGAAACTTGAGTAACAGGATTCCATGTAGAGGATTTTTTAGTATTAAAAATCTCTAAAGTTGTTTCCTTTATGATATCTCCTCTACCCATCAATGTATTGTGAAGCTGAACACAAGCAAACTCATGTGTTTCATTGATTGATTCAATTTTAACGCTTTGTGTGCTGACTAAGTTTTTATAAAACTCGAAACCGTTGACTCCGGTTTGTAATTCTTTTTTAACTCCACTTGATCTTCCATATCCAAATGATAATCCAACAGATCCTTTTGCCTGACCAGGCTGAATTAAAACAGGAACTTTAATTGTTTTTCCTTCCAAAGAAACACTCGCATAATTACTATTCAAAGCTCCATTAGAATCGTTAATGTTTTTTAAACCTAAATCCTTTGCATCAGATTTTGAAACGGTCAAATAGTTGTCCCAAGATACTCTAGAAATAGGATCTGGCATTTCTTGAAGCCATGGGTTATTTGCTTGTTGGCCATCTCCCATAGAAATTTTGGGATATAGTGTTAGCTCAAAGTCATTTGTGCTTGTTGATAATAATTGTTTTACACTAGATGATAAATCACGATTTTTAAAAATTAGATTTTTACTTTTTTTGTCACTAACATATATTCCGTCATGTAGTGCTTGGTTCCATGAAGAACCGTTTAGAACTGTATTGTTCCAATTGTTTTTTATTTCATCGTAAAATGAAACAGGCGATTCAAGTAAATTCAACATTACATCTTGAAATTGTAATGTATCAAATAGAGGCTTTATAGTTGGTTGAACCAAACTATAATTTCCTGATTTAATTTCAACATCACCCCAAGATTCAAGATAATGAGGGGTAGCAGCTACCCATTTTGATAGTTTAGCAGTTTCATTATTATTCATTGAAAATGAAACAGTAAAACCAATTGATTTTAATGCCTCATTAAATTTCTTATTGTCAGGAAGTGTATATGACGGATTTACTCCTGCCATAATTAAACCATCAACTTTTTTATCTATTAAGTCGTTTAAGAAACTGGAAACTTTATTGTCGTCTCCTTGTCTAGTAAGATTAAGTTTTGAAGTATTTAGAACTCTACTTTTAATTAACATGTTAATTTTAAGAGCAATAAGTTGAGCATTAACATCGTCTATTCCTGTAATAAATACACCTGAATTTCCAGCATCGACTAAACTGTCAGAAATTGTTTTAAGATTTGATTCAAGTTTATCCTCCAAAGTTACTCCAGTATTTTCACCTGAAATATTTTCATAAATCTTTAACAATGCTTTTATTTGAGTCGACGGTTTTAAAGGTATACGAACATCCGCATTTGCCCCAGAAAGAGACATATTAGCTTCAATTTGGTAATGTTTAGACATTTTGCCATTCTTCGGAACTCTGTTTTTAGCATAACCTTTAGAAAACCCGCCACCTTGCCAATCACCAAGAAAATCTGCAGCAAGAGAAACAATAACCTTTGCTTTTTCAAAATCATAAGTTGGTAAGGCTCTAACTCCAAAACTAATTTCAAAAGCATCTAAGGCTTTTGAATCAGAAATTGCATCATAAATAATATGCTCAACATTTGGATACTTTTCAGTAAAGTTTTTGATAATATTTTCTGTTGTTGGACTTGCAAATGTTTGTGTTAATAATACAACTCTTTTGTTTGAAGCTTTCATAGCGTCAAGCTGAGCTTTAACATTTAAATTGAATTGATTCCAAGAAATGTCTTGACCATCCATGGTTGGCCCCTGAAGTCTTGAGCTATCGTACATGGACAAGACGGATGCCTGAACTCTTGCGTTAGGCGTGTTATCTTTAGACAACTTATTTAATTCGATTTTAATAGGTCTTCCTTCTCTAGTTTTTACTAGTACATTAGCAAAATCAAAACCATCAGAAACTGAGGTCGCATAAAAATTGGAGATACCAGGAATTATTTGTTCTGGTTGAACCACATATGGAATTGACCTATTTACTGGACCTTCACAACTGGCTAGAGTTGCTGCTGCAGTACTAAAACCTAAATATTTTAGAAAATCTCTTCTATTGGTATTTGAATTTTCAATACCAGATTCATTACTTTGAAAAGCATCTAATGGCAATTCGTTGACAAATTCATTGTTTTTTAAATTGTCAACAATAGAACTGTCATTAGTTAGTTCTAATTCACTTTTCCAATATTTTTTATGGTTTCCCATTTATAATTACTTTATTAATAATGACATTTACCACATTCAAGACCACCCATTTGAGCGATTGTTAATTCTTCAACTCCGTATTTTTTTGAGAGTTCTTCATGAATCTTTGTGTAATATTCGTTGTCCTTAACTTTTACATTAGAATCCCTATGGCAATCAATGCACCAACCCATTGTTAAAGATGAATACTGATATAAAATTTCCATCTCTTCCACTGGCCCATGACATTTATTACAATCAACTCCGGCAACAGAAACGTGTTGTGCATGATTGAAATAAACAAAATCAGGAAGATTGTGAATTCTAACCCATTTGACAGGCTCGGTATCTCCCGTATAGGATTGAGTTTCTTCATCCCAACCTACGGCCTTATATAATTTTTTTATTTCGTTTGTATAGAACTCTTTGGTGTAACCCTTTTCAAGGTCTTCTTCTCCATTATATTCTGCTATATTTTCATGACAATTCATACAAACATTTAAGGATGGTATTCCAGAATGTTTGGAAACTCTGGCAGAAGAGTGACAATATTGACATTCAATCTGGTTTGCTCCAGAGTGAATTTTGTGTGAATAATGAATTGGTTGGATCGGCATATAACCTTGATCAACACCAATTTGCATCATGTATCCATAAGCAAAATAAGCGCTTGAAAGCAATAGTAAAATAACAGAGCAAAATATTAAAAACTGGTTTTTTATAAACGCTTTCCAAATAGAAAAAGGTTCTGATTCTGGCTTTTCTATTTGTATTCCATTTTTTTCAGCAATACTTGTTAAAGTCTTTGTAACTAAATACAACATTGTAACCAGAACAAGTAGAACAACAATTAATAGTCCAAGTATAATGTCATTAGCCAGCGATGGTTCACCAGTTGAAGATTCTCCACCAGCAACTGCGGCAGGTGCAGCAACAGGTTCAGGAACATAATCAGTGTAAGCTAAAATATTATCAATATCCTCATTTGAAAGTTGAGGAAATGCATTCATAGCAACTTTATTGTACTCTTCATAAATTGCAACTGCTTGCTCATCACCAGCTTTTATCATTGCTGCACTGTTCTTAATCCAAGCATATAACCATTCTTTGTCATATTTAGCAGAGACACCCTTTAAAGCAGGACCAATAAGTTTTTTATTTAGCTTATGACATGAAGCACAATTAGCATTGTAAAGTGATTTTCCTTTTGCAATATCTGGTTCTTGAGCCGAAGTATTTAAAGCTATAAGTAGAACAAAAATTAAGTTTAGAGCGTGGGAGGTTACAATTCTTTTAAATAGTCTTGAAAATAGATTCGATAAAGATGTTTTCCTAGCGACTAACAATTCTATAAATTGTATCAAAATTAGACGGCAAAAATACAACACAAAGGCGATATTAAAAACCTAAGTTAAGTCTAATTTTTAATTTATAATCATTCTAAATAACTTGTTTCGAAAAGTCATATTTTCAATCAATTTTTAAACTCAAAAAACTATATTTACAAAATGACTAAACAATTTGTTTTTATAATATTTACAATTTTATTTTCTAATAAAATATTAGGTCAAATTGATTCTATCACAATAAACCATGACCCTAAGCTTTCTAAAGTTTTAGAGTTAAAAAAAATAGTTAATCAAGAAGCTTTTACCTCTGGACAATATACTATTCAAATTTTTAGTGGAAATTTTAATGATTCACAAGAATTAATGAATAAAATTGAAGAAAATGAAGATTTTGATGAGTTTTTTTTCAGCTTCGAAACACCGTATTATAAAATCAGGGTCGGAAAATTTGTTTCAAAAATTAAAGCTATAAAAGAACTTAAAATAATTAAGAAAAAATATCCCTCAGCATTTATACTTCAACCTAACTAATTACTTTAATTTTTTTTTGATTTCAACTTCAGAATAAGCTTCTATAGTATCACCAATTTTAATGTCGTTATAGTTTTTAATTTGTATCCCACAGTCGTATCCTTTTGAAACTTCTTTAACGTCATCTTTAAATCTTTTTAAAGATGCTAAAGTTCCAGAATTTATAACTATTCCGTCTCTAATTATTCTGATATTTGAGTTTCTAAAAATTTTCCCACTGGTTACCATACAACCAGCAATAGTTCCAACTTTTGAAATTTTAAAAGTTTCTCGAATTTCAACATTACCAGTTACCTCCTCCTTAAACTTGGGAGCAAGCA